>Ga0102952_1000003_pt1 | contig 251967 bp, 196 predicted proteins | sample SalPon2A_C_D1_MG_FD_78506 | JGI IMG/M metagenome (GOLD analysis project Ga0102952, IMG submission 78506) | Soil microbial communities from South San Francisco under conditions of wetland restoration - Salt Pond MetaG R2A_C_D1_MG | ecosystem: Environmental > Terrestrial > Soil > Wetlands... | reverse complement strand
GCGGCGTTGTCGAACACGTGGCCGTTGGCGACCGCGAGATCCAGGTCTCCGTCCCCCTCGACGTCGAGGGGGACGGAGACCTGGATCTCGCGGTCGCCAACGGCCACGTGTTCGACAACGCCGCGGAGCTCGTCGCCGGCAGCTCCTACGCCATGCCGGACCAGCTCTTTGTCTCCGACGGCGCCGGCCGGTTCGAGGCCCGGGAGTTTCCCGGCGAGCCGCTGTCGTCCCGGGGTCTGGTGGCCGGTGACCTCGACGGCGACGGCGATGCGGACCTGGTCGTCACCTCCGCCGGCGGCCCGCTGCGGGTTTGGCGCAACGACACCGACCGGCCGGAGCGCTTCCTGATCCTCGATCTTCGGGGATCGCCGCCCAACACCTCGGCTTTCGGCTCCCGCGTCACCGCCCGGGTGGGGGGGCGCCTGCTCGTCCGCGAGGTGCACGGGGGAGGCAGCTACGCCTCCCACGGCGACACCCGCGTCTATCTCGGGCTGGGAGAGGCCGTGGCGGCCGAGTCGGTGGAGGTGCGCTGGGCCGACGGCAGCCGAGAGGAGCTCTCCGAGGCCACCGCCGACCTGACCGGCGGGCGGGTGCTGACCTGGCGCCAGGGGCAGGGCGTGGTGGCCGAGCGGCCGCTGGGGGAGGCTCCATGACGAGACCCGGACCCCGAAGGCAATCCCTGGCCACGATCCTGGCCTTGTCCATCTCGTGCGTGCTCACCCTGCCCATCCTGCTGCCCCCACGGACCGAGGCCCAGGGGCCGCCGGGGGGCGACCTGGAGAGCCGGTATCGGGCGGGTGTCGACGCGTTTCAGCGGGGCGACGCTTACCGCACCCTGGAGCTGCTGGGCGGCGTCGAGCGGCAAGACCCAACCTACAAGGAGGTTCAGAAGCTGCTGGGCCAGGCGTGTCTGGTGGCCGATCTGCTCCCCGCCGCCAAGGACCACTTCGAAGCGGCCCTGGAGCAGCACCCCACCGACGGGCACGCGGCCTTCCTGCTGGGGCTGGCTCTTCACAACGCGGCGCGCTTCGTCGAAGCGATCCCGGCGCTCGACCGTGCCCACGCGCTGGCCCCGGGGAATCCCAACCCGCTCACCTACCGCGGCCTGTCGCGGCTGCGGCTGGGAGAGGTGGACGCGGCCCGGCGGGACCTCCAGGCGGCCCTCGAGCGGGCGCCGAAGGACCCCACGTCCCGCACCGCGCTGGCGGAGATCGAGCTGTCCACCGGTGATCCCGCCGCTGCCGAGGCCCGGGTCCGCGAGGTCCTCGGTGAACACCCCGGCTCCGTCGAGGCGCGGATCCTCCTCGGCCGGATCCTCTTCGACACCGGCCACCCGGGAGACGCCGTCGAGCAATTCCGACGCGCGCTGACGGCGTCGCCGGGACGCAACGACGTCCTCTACCGGCTCGCCCAGGCGCTCCTGCGCAGCGGGCAGACCGCCGAGGGCCGCAAGCGGCTGGAAGACTTCCAGACCCGCAGCCGGCGGGAGGAGCGCATCCGGGTCCTGGAGCTGACGGTCCGCCAGTCGCCGCAGAATCCCGGGCCCCGCATCGAGCTTGCCGAGCTGTTGCTGGACCACGGTCAACCGGGCAAGGCCCTGCTCCATCTGGCGGTGCTCGACCGGCAGCTTCCGAGAGACTCCCGCGTCCAGAGCCTCCGTCGGCGTCTGGCACGAATCCGCTAGTTCAAAAGATTCAATCCAAAATCCTGGATCCATTCAAAAATATGGAGAGGCGGAGGGGGCTCAGCACTCTCCCTGCCAACGAAAAGGGGGTGAAACGGGTGTTTTCCCGCCCTTGTGGCGGCTCTTGGAGCGGGCACAAGTCTTGCCTAAAAGACCCTAGTGGGATAGCTTCATAGGCAAACCCCTGATCCAGGTACCGTGGGACGGTGGCAGCTCCCCGGTATGAGACTCACACGATCAACCCTGAAGGAGAACGGATAATGAAACGCAGTGTGCTCGCGCTCAGCGCCCTTGCGCTCCTGGTGTTCGCCTCGGCGGCGTTCGGTCAGGCGCAGAGAGGCAGCATCACCGTGACGGTGGTGGATGCCGATGGGGCCCGTCTTCCCGGCGCCACCGTCACCGCGTCGTCGGACGAGACCCTGACCCGCCGTACGGCGGTTACCGACGGTCAGGGCGTCGCCCAGCTCGTGGCTCTCGACCCCTCTATCAACTACGTCGTCACCACCAGCCTGGACGGTTTCAACACCGTACGCAACGAAGGCGTAAGTGTGCGTGCCGGTCGGGATCAACCGCTCCGCGTCGGCCTCAGCCTGGCCACGGTCCAGGAGGAGCTGATCGTCACCGCCGAGGCTCCGGTGGTGGACGTCACCAGCACGGTGACCGGCCAGGACATCACCCTCCAGCTCACCGAGTCCTTGCCCACGGCTCGCTCGTACCAGGACTACCTGCAGCTCGTCCCGGGCGTCATGCCGACGGTGGACCAGGGCTTTGGTCAGAATCCGGCTTCCCGCTCCGGCCTCAACTATCGCGACGTGCGCGGAGAGGTGGGAACGTCCCGGGACAACTTCTACTATCTCGAGGGCATCAACGTCACGGACGGCGTTCAGGGCACTTTCGGTGCCAACCTGAACACCGAGATCATCCAGGAGCAGTCGGTTCACACCGGCGGTCTGCCGGCCGAGTTCGTCGGCGCTCCAGGCCTGGTGACCAACGTCATCACCAAGAGCGGCGGCAACCAGTTCTCGGGCTCGGTCAACTACTACTTCCAGGACGCGAGCCTGCAGTCCACGAACCGGAAGCAGGAGGACTCGGACTTCTCGACCTTCGACTCGGCCGCCACCTTCGGCGGTCCCATCGTGCGTGACAAGGCATGGTTCTACACCAGCTATCGGATCGTCTCACGCGACGACGACGTGCCGGATCCGGACAACCCGGGCCAGATTCAGCGCAGCGTGTCGCGCGACGACGACCAGGCCTTCGGCAAGCTGACCTGGACCCCGACGGATCGCGATCTGTTCAGCGGCATCTTCCTCAGCGATCCCTACGACGTGTCCGGCCAGAACGATCCCGACCTCGCCACCAACCGTGACTTCGCCGAGGACCGGGGCGGCAACCGCTGGACGGTGAATTACAACCGCGTGTTCCAGAACGCATCCTTCGACGTCGGGTACTCGGACCACGAGCAAGATCTGAACATCATCTCGGCGCTCAACCAGTCCCTCAACGATGTCGCGTTCCCGGACGAGGTCGAGACGACCCTGGCCGAGACGCAGCTCGGTGGCGACGGCCGCAACAACTTCGAGACCCGGGGCACCGAGACCGGCCGCGGCTCCTTCGAGTACCTGGCCGACTCCTCCTGGGGCGACCACACGATCAAGTTCGGTGCCGAGTTCACCGAGTACACCGACTTCCGCGATGCCAACTGGGTCGACGGGGTCCAGCACGTCTCGATCTCCAACCGCTTCCCCGGCCTCACGGCCGAGGAGATCGCCAACGGCGCCATCGACCAGACCGAGTTCGACTCGTCGAACCCCTCGGACATCGACGGGCTGAACGACGCGGTCCAGGCGTCCGACCCGGCGCTGCGCCAGGCCTATCTGGACCTTCTGGACCTCAACGGCGACGGCTTCATCGATTCCGACGAGGCCGGTCAGATCGTCTTCAGCAGCACCGCCGGCAACCCCAACGGCCAGATCAACTACCAGCGCGACTTCACTCTCAACCCGGGCGCCGCCACCACCCACTCGGAAGGCACGGTCTACTACCTCCAGGACACCTGGCAGTGGAACAAGTGGAGCGTCAACGCCGGCATCCGCGCCGAGGAGTGGGAGCACTTCGCCACCACCGGCGAGAGAGTCTTCACCTTCGACTTCGAGATCGCTCCCCGCGTCAGCCTGGTCTACGACCTCAACGGCGACGGCAAACAGCGTCTGTCGGCCTACTACGGCCGCTATTACGACCCGATCCGCAACAATGCCACCAACTTCGTCGGCTCGCTGACCACCCGTGAGTTCGCCGAGCAGGTGTTCATCCAGGGCGGCGACGGTCTGCTGTCGGACGGCGAGTGGACCACTTTCCGCATTCGCGGCGGGCAGTCGCAGCAGGATGCCTTCATCGCGCCCAACACCCAGACGCCCTACACCGACGAGCTCATGGTCGGCTACAAGCGCGATCTGGGACGCAACATGTCGATCGAGGCCAACGTGATCAAGCGCGAGACCCGCGACATCATCGAGGACTACGATCTCGGGCTGTACACCGATCCGAACCAGTACCCCGGACCGATCAACGACCCGAACTCGCTGTTCCTGGGCTTCGACTACTTCGGCTACAGCGCCGACCCGGGCTCGAACTTCATCATCATGACCTTGCCCCCCGGCGCATTCCGCGATTGGGACGGCGTCGAGCTGGTGTTCCGCAAGCGCTTCTCCAACAACTGGCAGATGATCGCTTCTTACGCCTACTCGGACGCCGAGGGCAACACCAGCTCGGACTCGAACTTCGACTTCGCCGGCGACGTGCTGTGGCTGGATCCGCGGGCGCCCGGCATGACGGGCACCCAGCCCGGTTTGGTCGAGCACCTGCTCAAGGTGGCCGGCTCCTACAACTTCGACAACGGCTTCCAGCTCGGCGGCCAGTTCCGCTACACCTCGGCGCCGGTCGTCAACATCACGTCGCAGGCGGTGCAGCGGAACAACCCGGTGCGCGTCGACCAGCCGTTCGAGTTCGCCGGCATCAACAGCCGCTGGGTCCGCGCCGACGCCGTCGGCGGTCTCGCGTACCCCGAATGGGGCATCTTCGACGTCCGTGCGTCGTACCTGTGGAACATCAACAACCGGCTCGATGCCGACTTCTTCGTCGACGTCTTCAACGTCTTCGACGACCAGACTGCGATCCAGCTCCAGGATCGCGAGGCCGGCGGTGACGGCTTCGAGTTCGGTGAAGGCATCGAGTTCAACGATCCGCGCCGGTTCTTCCTGGGTGCACGGCTCCGCTTCTAGCGGACCCCGCGATCCAGATGTAGCTTCCCCAGGGGGCCTTCGGGCCCCCTTTTTGCATCCTTCGGATTCCGTCGTATCTGCTGTCTTCTTGCTCTCCTCGATTGGAGCTTGGAAACGTTGTGGCTGAAATCTCGTTTCTCACCCTAGGAGACGGAGACTGACGATGAAAGCAAAGCTGGCGACCCGCGGCCCGACCCGCGGCCCGACCCTCAGCCTGACCCGGACCCCGACCCTCTTGGTCCTTCTGCTGCTCTCTGGCTGTGCCTCCTCCGGCACCCGGATGCAAGAGGCCGACTGGACGCAACGGGTGCGCGCCATGGGAGTCGATCCCCAAGAAGTCACGAACCCGCTCCAGGTCTCGGAAGAGATGCGCCAGGCGCTCGGCAAGGTGGTCGCATCCGGCGATCCACGGGACCAGTTGGCGCAGATCCAGAGATACCTCTTCGACGACGACAAGTTCCCGTTCAGCTACGACGCCCGGGGCACCTACACCGCCCAGCAGACCTTCGAGCGTCGTTCGGGGAACTGCGTCTCGTTCACCAATCTGTTCATCGCCCTGGGACGGACGCTGGGCATTCATCTGCAGCCGGCCTTGATCCTGCGCGGGGACGTCGAGAAGGAAGACAACCTGGTGGTGATCAACACCCACCTGATCGCCCTCTACGCCCACGCAGACGGCATCATCATGTACGACTTCGCCGAGCAGCGGGAGGAGCCGATCAAGGGGCTGTCGATCCTCGACGATCTGTGGCTGACGGCGATCTTTCTCAACAACCGCGGCGTCGACGACCTGCGGGATGGAGACTACGAGGCCTCCATCCGTCAGCTCACTCTCGCCACCCGTCTGGCGCCGGCCTTTACCGCCGCCTACGGCAATCTCGGCGTGGCCCATCGCCTGGCCGGCAATCCGGAGGAGGCCCTCGCCACCTACCGCCGGGCACTGGAGATCGAGTCCCGCTCTCCCACCATCCTCAACAACCTGGCGAGCCTGTACCGCTCGCAGGGGCGCGAGGCGGAGGCCCGGGCGGCGCTGGAGGCGGCGGACCTGTCCAACGCCAGCCCCTATCTGCTGATCACCCGAGGGGATCTCGCGGTGGCCCAGGGCGATCCCGCCAGGGCGCTCAAGTACTACAAGCGTGCGCGTCGGGCGAATCCGCGGCTCCCCGGCCCCTGGCTCGCCATCGCACGGCTACAGCTCCGCCGCAACAACGTCGAAGCGGCCCGGCGCGCCCTCGAACGCGCCCAGGAGCTGGCTCCGGAGAGCCAAGAGATCCAGAAGCTGGGGGAGAGCGTCGAGAAGCTGGTCGACGGTCCCTCGTCCAGCTCGTCCCGCTGAGCCTCCTCGCCGACCGCGCCTTCCCCACCGCCCCTCGGGGTAGGACGCGGCTTGCTCGCCGGGTGGCGCCCGCACCTCGGTGCCCCCGATAGCGTTGGTGGTGGGAGGTGACCAGGCCATGCCTTCGACCCTGTCTCGGATCATGCTCGAGCCGACCTCGGACAGAGCCCCAAGCTCCGCTCCGTCTCCGGCCACGACCGGTGAAGCGACCGCGTTCCAGGAGTTTCTGCGCCGGCATCCGGGCTACGAGCGGACCCGGCCTCTGGACACCCTGCGTGCCCGCGAGCTCGCCCGTCTCGACCGGGGGGGCCACGTCTATCTCGACTACACCGGGGGAGGGCTCTACGGTGAGCGCCAGGTGCGGCGTCACATGGAGATTCTGCTGAGCGAGGTGCTGGGCAACCCCCACTCCGACAACCCCACCTCGCTCGCCACCACCGAGAGGGTCGAGCGCTGCCGCCGGCGGGTGCTCGATTTCTTCCGGGCCTCCGCCGACGAGTACGTGGTGGTGTTCACCGCCAACGCCAGCCACGCCCTCAAGCTGGTGGGGGAGTCCTACCCGTTCGAAAAGGGCGACCGGCTGCTCCTGACCTTCGACAACCACAACTCGGTCAACGGCATCCGGGAGTACGACCGAGCGCACGGTGCGGAGACCGCGTATGTGCCGCTGGTGCTGCCGGAGATGCGGGTGGACGAGACGGTGTTGGAGAAGCATCTGCGGCGGGCCCGGCCCGGGGGTCACAATCTCTTCGCCTACCCCGCTCAGAGCAACTTCTCCGGCGTCCAGCACCCTCTCGCGTGGATCGAGACCGCCCACGACCTCGGCTGGGACGTCCTGCTCGACGCCGCGGCCTTCGTGCCCACCAACCGTTTGGACCTCTCCCGCCACCACCCGGACTTCGTCGCCCTGTCGTTCTACAAGATGTTCGGCTACCCCACCGGCGTCGGCGTGCTCCTCGGTCGCAGGGAGGCCCTGGCCCGGCTGCATCGGCCCTGGTTCGCCGGCGGCACGATCACCGTCGTCTCGGTACAGGCGGATCGCCACTTCCCGGCCTTCGGTGCCGCCGCTTTCGAGGACGGAACCCTCGACTACACCAACATCCCGGCGGTGGAGCTCGGGCTCGACTTTCTCGAGGCCGTCGGTCTCGACGTCATCCACGACCGGGTGGCCCTCCTTACCGGCTGGCTGCTGGAGGAGCTGTTGTCCCTCACCCACGCCAACGGTCGGCCTCGGGTCGCGCTCTACGGACCGCGGAATCTCGAGCACCGGGGAGGGGCGCTGGCTTTCAATTTCCTGGATCCCGCGGGCCGGGTGGTCGACCACCGGGAGGTGGAACGCGAAGCGTCCCGCCGACGGATCTCGCTGCGCACCGGTTGCTTCTGCAACCCCGGCGCCGGGGAGATGGCCCTGGGGCTGTCCCGTCAGGAGCTGGTCACCTGCTTCGACCGGGCTCGGGATCGCCTGACCTACGAAAGCTTTCGCGGCTGCATACACGGCAAGGGCACGGGTGCGATCCGGGTCTCGCTGGGTCTGGGGTCCAACTTCCGGGACGTCTACCGCTTCGTCGAGCTGGCGCGGGAGCTACCGTCCTGAAGCCCCCGCCGCCCCCGACGCCGCTCGGAGGCCAGGGCGAGCGCGAAGGTGAGGCCGCCCCCCAGCAAGAAGAGGTGGTAGGTGAAAAAACGCCACAACACGACGATCACCCCCACCGCGGAGACCGGAGCAAAGAAGCGCAAGAGCAGGGCCGCGGCCACTTCCACACCGCCGCCACCGCCCGGCGCCACGATCAAATAGGCCAGCATCAGCAGCAGCCCCTGGAGCAGGAACAGGACCAGCACCTCCGAGCCACCGCCGAAGCGCCACACCAACAGAGGCAGCACGCTGTAGCGGCAAGTCCACTGCACCAGCGCCAGCAGGATGGTGAGAGCCACCATCCCGGGACGGACCCGGAACAGGGTGTGGAGCCCGGCGCGAAAGCGCTGGAGAAAGCGATGCCGTTGGCGCCACAGACGCACCCAACGGACCAGGTGAGGGCGGAGAAACCGGCGGTTCCACAGCCATTGCCGGACGAGTGACAGGGCCGGCAGCCGCACGACGAGCACGGCGATCGCCACCAAGAGCGCCGCCCCGAGGACCGGATAGAGCCAGAGGTAGCCCACCCGGTCCGCCAGCCCTTCGGCCAGCTCTGGCTGCCGGAGCAGCGCCCAGAGGGCCACGGGCAGGAAAACCGCAAAGACCAGAGCGTCGACCACCAGCTCCGCGGTGAGCAACGCCGCGCCATGGGAGACCGGCACGCCGTAGCTACGCAGCAGGCCCAGCCAGAGCGCGGCTCCCCCGGCACCGGCGGGTGTGGCGGCGATGCCGAACTCCGAGGACAACGTCACCGTCAGGCTGCGCAGGAAGGGGGGACGATAGCCCAGCCCCCGGGCGAGGGTGTACAGCCGGCCGCCGCCGCAGACCCACACCGCCACCACCAGCCCCAACAGCTCCAGCGCTGTCAAGGGATCGAGATGCCGGAGATGGTCCCAGGTGGATTCTTCAAAGGTGAGGACCAGGACCAGACCGCTGACCGCCAGAGCCAGAAGCCCGGCCCGGACACCGAGGCGCAGCCAGGAGGCCGAGGGCGTGGCGATGGGAGTCTCGTCTTCCAAAGGCCTGGCCTCCGTTGCACCGGATCGGGCGGCGCAAGGATGTCACAGGTCGGGCCGAAAATCCGACCCGAGCCCGCCAAGCCTACAAGCTCGCCGGATCGGGGGACACCGGGCGGACGCCGGGATCACCCAGCCGGGCGAGCAGCATCGCCACCGGCACCGAACGCTCGGAGCGGATGCGCAGGGTGAACGGATCCCGCGGGTCGCCCTCGCGCTCGACCCGGAAGCCGGTCCCCGGATAGAGACGCTCGAGAAGCGCTTCCAACGCCGGGCGGACCACGGCTTCCGTCTGGTCCGTGGCGGGAGCCCGCAGCCGGTCGTTGAGGCGCAGCAGCATCTCGTCGCCGCGGAAGCGCAGCCGTCCGGCCAGTGACGATTCCGACTCGAGCTTGCGGCCCGCGGTGAGGGCGGCCCGGAGCACCGAGACGAGACGGCCCTCCAGGCCGGTCAGACCCTGCAGCGAGGGATGGGTCTCGCGCCGCCGGCTGTAGAGCAGCCCGGGGCGCCCCTGACCCAGATCGAATTGGTACTGGGCGTCGTGGGCGACCAGGATCACCCCGGGGCCCTCGGGCACGTGGCTGTAGTCCGCCACGTCGATCAGCAGGTCGTCCACGGGGCCGGTCTGGATCCAACGGTGGAAGACGGAGATCAGCTCCTCGGCCTCGACGCTGGACTCGTCGGTGGCGAACAGCTTGAGATCGATCTTGATCGGGATCTCGCCGCTCGGACCTTCGCCGATCGCAGCGTCGGGGATCGAAGCGTCGCGGATTTGCGTCTCTCGGGTCGGAGCCTCCAGGGTTGAATTCTCGCTCACGCCGGCACCGCCTTTCTGGGCTCCGCCGGAGCATCCTCCATCCGGTTGTAGCAGGAGTGGGCCGCCTCGATGAAGAGCTGGGCCTCCTCGATGCGCCGGTGGGCGTCCTCGGCGTCCGGCGAGGAATCACCGTTCCGGCGGACCTGGTCGTAGGCATCGAACAGGTACTGGGCGAACTTGCCGCGGGCGAAGGGATCGAAGAACCGCTCGGTGTCGAAGAAGCGGCTGCGGAACTCCTGGACGATCCGCTCGCCGTCGTCGGGGATGTCGATGTTCTCGGTCAGGATCAGCGCCTTGGCCGCCTGGAGCATCGCCTGGTAGGCGCGCTGCGCCGCAGTCTTGCTGTTCCCCTCGTCGAGCTCCACCTGCGCTTCGAAGACCTGGCGCTCGCTGGCCGACAGACCGAACTGGGCCAGCGGCACGACCTCGCCGGCGCACTCGCCGACCCCCAGGTCGCCGATGGTGTACTCGCGCGGATCGCGCCAGTCGGAGTAGAGGTTGCGATCGTCCTTGTAGTCCGGCAACGGCGTCAGGTCGTCGAGGAGCTGTCGGATCCGCGCCTTGCCGATGCGCTGGACGAAGGTCTGGAAGCTCTCCCCGTCCTCCCGCTCGTCGACGTAGAAGCCGGTGATGCGATCCACCACCTCGGGGATGCGCTTCGAGGGCACCGCCACCACCGCCAGACCGTAGGAGCCGGCGTTGTTCGCCCACTGGCCGCCCAGGATCACCTGGAAGTGGGGGACGGTGCGGTTGCCGTGCTTGCGGCTGACGCCGTAGAAGCCGATGTCCGCCACGTGGTGCTGGCCGCAGGAGTTGAAGCAGCCGCTGACCTTGATGCGCAGGTTCTTGACCGCCTCGTCGAGGGTCGCGTTGCGCGTGGCGATGCGCCGCCTCAGCTCGGAGGCCAAGCCGCGCGAGGCGGAGATACCGAGCTTGCAGGTGTCGGTCCCGGGGCAGGAGGTGATGTCCACTAGGGTGGCGGCGCCGGGCTGCGCCAGGTCCACGGCGCGCAGATCCCGGTACAGGTCCGGCAGATCCGATTGCGAGATCCAGCGCAGGACGACGTTCTGCTCGACGGTCAACCGGACCTTGCCGCCGTTGTAACGACGTGCGGCGTCCGCCAGCCGGCGGACCTGGTGTGCGGTGAGGTCGCCCAGCGGCAGAGCGACGGTCGCCACCGCGTATCCCTTTTGCGCCTGCCCCTGGACGTTGGTCTCGTGCCAGTGGGCGAAGCCCTCCGGGTGGGGACCGTCGGGAAGCCGTCCTGGCTCGCGGGTGGGTTTTTCATCGGTCTCGTCCAGATGGTCGAGGTAGAGGGTCCACCGCTCGTCGGCGGGCATCTCGTCCATCTCCTCGCGCACCAGCCGGCGGAGCTCCTCGATGCCGAGCTTGGCGACCAGGAACTTGAGCCGCGCCCGGTTGCGGTTGCGCTTCTCGCCCAGCCGCGCGAAGACGCGGCACACGGCCTGGGCCACCGGCAGCAGCTCCTCCTCGGGCAGGCTCTCCTCGAGCAGCTTGGCCTGGTGGGGCACCGGCCCGAGCCCGCCGCCGACGTAGAGGTCGAAGCCCCGCCGCGTCCGGCCGTCCTCCTCCCACGTACGCGCCACGGCTCCCAGGTCGTGCATGTGGGCGAGCCCACAGGCGTGCTGGGCGCAGCCCGAGAAGGCGATCTTGAGCTTGCGGCCGAAGTCCTGCACGTCTTTGTGGCCCAACAGGTAGCGGGCGAGCGCATCGGCGTAGGGGGTGACGTCGAAGGACTCGTCGCTGCACACCCCGGCGATCGGACAGGCGGTGACGTTGCGCACCGAGTTGCCGCAGGCTTCGCGGGTGGTGATCCCCACCGCCGCCAGACGGCGCATGAGGTCCGGGGTGTCGTCGATGTGGATGAAGTGGAGCTGGATGTCCTGCCGGGTGGTGACGTGGCAGATCGAGTCCGAGTACTCCTCCGCCAGATCCGCCATCAGCTCGAGCTGCTCGGCGCCGAGACCGCCAAATGGGATCTTGATGCGCATCATCCCCGGAGCGTCCCACACGGTGTTGGGGCCTTTGAGCAGGTCGCCGGAAGGGTAGGGGAGCTCGCGGGTCGCGATCCCGTCGTGGCGCTGGCCGTTGTCGTAACGCTGGCCGTAGACGCCGCGGCGGAGCCGGGTCTCGGCGAACAGCTTGTCGTCGATCTCGCCCCGGCGCTTGAGCTCGATCTGCGTCTCGAAGATGTCGATCTCGCGCTCGAGATCGGCCGGCATCTCGCCGTCGAGCCGGCTCTTCCAGGTGAGGGGTGGGGCCGCCGCCGTCGTCGAGTCGGTCGTCGCGCGGTCGGTCGTTGCGCTGTCCGTGGCCGTGGTGTCGGTCATCGCCGTCTGTCCTCGCTTCAGGTCCTATTCATGGGTCCACGTGTCATAGGTCCTCGTCTCACGGGGTCCTCGTCTCACGGGGTCCTCGTCTCACGGGGTCCTCGTCATGAGCCCTCGGTTGGCGCTCGGTCGAAGCCCTCTGCTCGAGAGACTTCGGGGAGCCCGAGCCGGGCTGCTCGGGTCTTGGCTCGGGGTTGTCGGGGGTCGGAAGAGGCGGGTGGTCACCGGCCGCGGCGCAGCCGCACCCGCCCGGTACAACAGCAGCTCGGGGACGAGCCGTCGGTCAGCGCTCGGGCGGGGATCGGAGGGTTGAGCCGGGCGGTCTGCATGGGGTTCTCCACGAATCGGCACTTAGGATACCGACTTACTAACAAATATGTCAACACCGGGGCAACTCGAGCGCAGAGCCCGCGGCCGCTCACCTGGGTAAGGTCCCGAGCCGTCGCAAGAATCACAACCCTCCCCGCGCCACCGTCTACCCCGCCGGATGCCTCGCTCCTCCACTCCGGAGAGCACCGGTTTCTCCCAGGACGCATTTCTCTGTCATGTTCTGGTAATCCGTGTTGCAACAAACTCTGTGAGTCGATAGAATGGTGCATCCTGAAATAAGCATCCTTCCTATCGCCTTCCGTCGGAAGGACGATCCGGCTTCCTGCCGTATCGCACCCCGGCGCCCGATTCCTTCCACAGAATCTTCAGAAAACCGACCCGGCAGCAGCTCGCTGCCGGGCCTCACCTTCTCTCTGACTCTCACTCGGCTTGGATTGCGGCGCGGCGACGGGCCGCCAGCCAGCCGTCCACCGACAGCAGATCCCGCTCACGCGGTCCCACCAGAACGAACAGGAGCAGCGCCAGCCGGATGAAGATGTGGCTCTGGAGGCTGTAGAGGGGCTCCTGGAGAAGGTGGCCGTAGGTGACGATCACCAGGATCGCGCCGAGCACGATCAGGCTCTCCCGCAGCCGGAATCCGAGACACACCAGGCCCCCAGCGATCAGCTCCAGCCAGGGGATCGACCAGCCCAGCGCCCAGAGCAGAAAGACGGGGATCCAGGTCTCGGCGAAGCCGTCGACGAAGTAGCCCTGGGCGTGGGCTACGGGACCGAGGGCGAAGGTCTTCCACCAACCGGCCATGAAGAAGGTCAGGCCCAGCACCCAGCGGGCGAAGAAGAGCGCCCAGGGCCAGCCGTCCTTTTGGGCCTCCGATCTGGCTCGTTCGGACATCGTCGCCTCCCGAAGCTTCGAATCCCCACGCGGGGTCGCGCGTAGGGAGAAGGGACGGCCCGACCTCACCAAAACCCCGGGCCGAATTCTCTGGAGATCGAACCATGGCATTCTACCGTTCACGTCGTCATCGAGTCCTGGGTGGAGTCTGCGGCGGCCTGGCCGACACGCTGGGCTGGAACCCCACCCTCGTCCGCATCCTCTACGTCCTCGTGTCCATCCTGTCCGCTGGCTTCCCGGGCATCCTTGTCTACATCGTGCTTTGGATCGCGGTACCGGAGCGGGGCTGACTGCGGCTGACAGCGCGTCTGCGGTGATAGCCTGCCGCCATGGCGAGCCCCGGTACCGGCACCGAGTCCAAATCCCCAGAGCCCGGATCCCCGGAAATCCTGATCTCCGAGGCCGATATCTCGCGCCGGGTCGAGGAGCTGGCGCAGCAGATCGAGACCGACTACGCCGGGGTCGACGACCTCCTGATGGTGGGGGTCCTGCGGGGCGCGTTCATCTTTCTGGCGGATCTCTCGCGGCGCTTGACCCTCCCGCGCTCGATCGACTTCATCGCCCTCTCCAGCTACGAGGCCGGCACCGAGCCTTCCGGCGCGGTGCGGCTGATCATGGATCTGCGCAAGCCGATCCAGGATCGGCACGTGCTGGTGGTCGAGGACATCGTCGACACCGGCTACACCCTGGCCTATCTGCTGGAGACCCTCGCCGCCCGCCATCCCGCCTCGCTCAAGAGCATCGCCCTGGTGCGCAAGCCCGATCGCCTCGAGGTGGACGTCGCCCCCGACTACCTGGGCTTCGACATCCCCGACGTGTGGGTGGTGGGGTACGGTCTGGATCTCGCCGATCGCTACCGCTGTCTACCCTTCATCGGGCAGGTCGAGCCGGACGCCGATTGAGGCTCGAAGGGATCAGAGGCCCCGCACCTCGGCCTCGTCCCGGGCGTGGACCAGCTCTTCGGGCTCGTCGGCGGCAGGGTTCGGGGCAGGGTCTGTAGCCGGCGCCGGGGCGGAGTCCGGGGCTTCGGCCATCGTGTCGGTCTTCCTGCGGTCTCCGGTCTCGGCCTCAACTCCGGTGAGCCCGTGCCAGGTCTCCTCCCGGTCGTCGAAAGCGGGCAGGTTGGGCTCGATGCCGCGGCGCTCGTTCCAGCGCCAGGACCACAGCAGCGCCCATTTCTGGTAGGTGCCCACCGCCTGGAGCATGCAGAACACCAGCCCGTGCATACCGTCGAAGATCCCACCCTGGACGACGTAGGTGCGGAAGAAACGCCACACGGCGCGTAGAAAGACTTCGGAGAAGCTGGCGGTCTTGCCTTCTTTCCAGCCCTGGGCCGCGCCCCAGACGCTGTACTTGAGGATCCGCGGGATGTACTCGTCCAGCGTCTCGGTCATGTAGTGGTCCATCGAGTGGCGCAGGACCTTGACCGGCCCGGTGGTCTCCATGTCGGCGTGGACCCGGCGGTTGGGATAGCGCGCGGTCCCCTGGCGAACGAGGCGCACGACGCGGTCGTGCTGCCAGCCGGAGAAGCGGATCCGCTTGCCGAGAAAGAACACCCGGCGATTGATGGCGTAGGCATGGATGTCCGAGCCGCGGGCCAGAACCGTCTCGATCTCCTTCTGCAGCTTGGGGGTGCAGCGTTCGTCGGCGTCGAAGATGAGGATCCACTCGTGTTTGATCTGGTCCATCGCCCAGTTCTTCTGGGACGCCGAGCCGTAGTAGGTCCGTTGCAGAAAACGCACCTTCTCGTAGCCGCGCACGATCTCCGGAGTGCGGTCGGTCGAATAGGAGTCGACCACCAGGATCTCGTCGCACCAGAGGAGCGATTCCAGACAGGCGCGGATGTTGCCCTCCTCGTTGTAAGTGGTGACGATGGCCGAGATGCGCGGCCGGTCCGGGGATGGGGTCGTATCGGCCATGGCGGGTCCTCCCACCGGATGGTATCTCAAGACACGGGATCCGGCCGCGGTATCATCCACCCGTGACTCGAACCGCGATCTTCACCCACCCCTGGGCGCGGGTCTGAGGAGACCATCTGGACGGGACCCGGGAAGAGACCCGGGGGGCCGTCTGACAGAAAGAATCAAGATGAGACTGCTGCGCAACGGGATCACTTTCTGCCTGCTGGTGATCATCAAGACCCTGTCGCAGATCTTCTACCGGGTCGAGCTTCTTTTTCTCGGCGATCCGCCGGAGGATGCCTGGAAGGACATCCGGCTGGTGGCCATCCTCAACCACACCAGCCTGTTCGAGCCGATCTTCGCCGGCGGCATCCCCTACCGCTTCGCCTGGCGCATCGCCCGTCACGCCGTGATCCCCGTCGCGGACATCACGATGGAGCGGCCGATCGTCGGGAAGATCTTCCGCTTCATCGCGGGTCACGTGGTCTCGATCACCCGCAAGCGGGACGACACCTGGACGCAGGTTCTGTCCAAGATCGACGACGAGGACGCCATGCTGGTAATCCTGCCGGAAGGGCGGATGAAGCGCAGAGACGGGTTGGACTCCAACGGCAAGCCGATGACCGTCCGCGGCGGCATCGCCGATCTTCTGCGCGAGATCCCCGGGGGGCGGATGCTCCTCGCCTACAGCGAGGGCCTGCACCACATCCAGACGCCCGGCGAGAAGCTTCCGCGGCTGTTCAAGACAGCACGTATTCGGATCGAGAATCTCGATCTGGCGGAGTACCGCGACCGGCTGCTCCTGGCGCACGGCAGGGAGGGCTTTCGCCGGGCGGTGGTCGAGGACCTGACCCATCGCCGGGATCTCTACTGCCCGGCGGGGCCGAGCTCGTCCGACGCCGAGCCATCCGAGGTCCAGGGCCGCTGACCGGATATGCTGTCGCGGACTGAATATGCTGTAGAATCATGATCCGCCCGGATCCCACCGATCGTGCGGGCACTCGAGGCACCATCCATCATCGCGCTAACCCAGTCTGCTGGAGTCACTGCCATGCTCAAGACCTTGCGTTCTCTGCCGCTCGTGCTGACGTTTCTCGGTGCCCTGCTGCTGCCGTCGCTGGCGACGGCCCAGGGCCCCACCAGCCCACTCGCTCCGCGCCGGATGAAGCCACCGAGCTGGCCGGATCTCTCCGTGCTGGCCGGCGCCGGCACCAACGGCGGTGGCGGCGTTTGTCAGGCGGGCATCGTCTACGACGACGGGACCGTCGAAGGCGGGCTCGCCTTCACCGCCACCCAGCTCGACATGGTGCAACGTTTCGATCTCGGCACCGCCGGCGCCCGGATCGAGCAGGTGTGCGTCTGCTGGACCCGAGACTCGAACCAGGGACCCCAGGTCAATCTGCCGTTCGAGCTGGTCTTCTACGACATCGCGACCGGCGGTGAGCCCGGCGACCTGATCACCGCCGTGCCGGTGACGGCCCCGAGCGTCCCCGAGTTCATGGATTCGGCGTTCTACACCTTCGACCTGGTGGATCTGGACATCGTCGCTCCGGACGACCAGGTCTTCATCGGAGTCTCCTGGCTGGCCAACGCCAACCCGGAGTTCTTCCTCTGCACCGACGACAACGGGGACGCCCATCAGCCGATCTTCGCTTCCGGCGATCTCGGCAGCTCCTGGAGCGCGATCCGTGAGATCCCGCCCGGGCCGGACGAGCCGCCGGATTCGCTGAGCCGTATCGACGCCCTGATGATCCGCGCCGACACCTTCGAGACCGAGCCGTTCGACTGCGTCGAGGACGACGAGACGCTGTGTCTGACCAACGATCAAACGACCGTCGGCCGCTTCCAGGTAAAGGTGGACTGGCGGACCAATCAGGGCACCCAGGGGGTCGGGATGGCGAAAGAGCTGACCCAGGACACCGGTTACTTCTGGTTCTTCAACGAGGAGAACGTGGAGCTGGTGATCAAGGTGCTCAACGCGTGCTCGTTCGCCGACCGGTTCTGGGTCTTTGCCGGAGGGCTGACCAACGTCGAGGTGCACATCACGGTCACCGACAGCTTTACCGGGCGGAGCAAGGTCTACGACAACCCGCTCAATACGGCGTTCGAGCCAATCCAGGACACGCAGGCCTTCGACACCTGCCCCTGACTGAGCCTCGAGGGCCCGAGGGCCTGAGAAGCGCTCATCGCAGAGCCGCCAGCAGGCGCCGGATCCGCTCCGCTCGCGGGTGATCCGGCGCCGCGGCGAGCGCCGCTTCCAGATGCTCGCGCGCCGGCTCGTCCTCGCCGCGGATCCCATGCAGCACGCCCAGCTCGTAGTGGCTCGCGGCGTGGTCCGGGACCAGCTCAAGCACCCGCCGGAAGGCCGCCATCGCCTGGTCGTCCCGACCCAGCTTGCGCAACAGCAGCCCCTGGTTGAACACCGCCTGCCAGTAGGCCGGGTCCGCCTCCCGTGCCCGGGTGTAGGCGTCCAGGGCGCGTTCCGTCCGCTCCTGTTCCTCCAACGCCACCGCCAGGTGATTCCACGCGCCGGCGCGGCCGGGATCCACCTCCAGGGCGCGGCGGGCCTCGGTTTCCGCTGCGGTCCAATCCCCCCGCGTCACCGCCAGCGCCGCCAGACCGTCGTGGATTTCCGCCCGCGGCACCGGAGCGAGCTCCCGGGCCGTCTCCAGGAGCCCGCGCGCCTCTGCGGCTTCCCGCGCGTCTTCGCCGGAGCCCCCCTCCGCCAGCAAGAGCCCCAGGAGCGTCAGCAGCCCGGGGTCTCGCGGCTGACGCTCGAGACCCTCGCGGTAGGCGGACTTCGCGCCGTCGCGGTCTCCGGCCCGCTCGCGGACGCGCCCCAGGGCGCGCCAGCCCTCGGCGAGAAACGGCTCCCGGGCGGTCACCTCCCGCAGACGGGCCTCGGCGGCCGCCAGGTCGCCGGCCGCGGCCTCGACCTCCTCCGCCCACAGTACCTGCGCCCGACCGTGATCCGGGTCTTCCGCCAGCACCTCCTCGAGCAGCGCCCGCGCCTCGGCCGCCTCCCGGGCGTCTTCACCCTCGCGCGCTCCACGCAGGAGCAGCCGCGCCTTCTCCACCTTGGCGTCGACCGACCGGGGGTCGAGCGACAGGGTGGTGTCGAGAGCCTCCAGGGCCCGTTGCGGGCGGCCCCGTGCGGCCTCCAGACCGGCGAGGGTGAGATGGAGATCCGGGTCCTCCGGGTGCAGCGCCAGCGCCCGCCCCGCCGCTTCCACCGCCTCGTCGTAGCGGCCGAGCTCCCCCAGGGCCTTGGCGAGGTCCACCAGCGCCGCCCGGTTGGTGCGGTCGCGGCCCAGGATGCGCCGCAGCTCAGCGACCGCACGCTCGAAGTCCCGCGCGTAGAGGTGGTGCTCCGCCCGGTCCATGGCCCGGTGGAGATCGATCATCTCCTTGGGATCGGGTCGCCGGTCGTTGGGTAGGTTGCCGGGTAGATCGCTCCGGACCGCCCCGCTCCCGGCGAGGTATCCAAGGCTGCGCAGCTTCTCCCGGGTCTCGCGGTCCAGGGACCGCACGGCGGCCGCCTCGCCGCCGTCGCGGGCGGTCCGGGCGGCCAGCCGGGCGGCCATCTCCGTCGCCCGCTCGGGCTCCACGTCGTGGCGCTCGTCCAGCTCCCCCGGGTCCTCGGCCACGTGGTAGAGCTCCGGGGTGGGGGCGTCGATGTACTTCCAGCCGTCGCGGCGCAGGGTGCGCAGCTTGGCCCAGCCGTAGGTGTAGAAGGGCACGAAGGTCTCGGCGTAGAGCTCGCGCGGAGCGATCGGCTCGGCCGCGGCCTCCGTTCCCTCCGAGCTGCCGGGACCGCCCCGCAACCGGGCACCGAAATTGCGGCCGGGAAGCCCCGGGACCTTCTCCGCGGCGTCCAGGCCCAGCAGCCCGAGAGCCGTGGGCAGGAGGTCGATCTGGCCCACCGGATCGGCGATGCGGGCTCCCGGCGCCACCCCGGGGCCGCGGACGATCCAGGGGACGTGCAAGGTGCTGTCGTAGGCGAGCATGGCGTGGCTGGCCTCGCCGTGCTCGCCGAGGCTTTCGCCGTGATCGCCCAACGCCATCACCAGGGTGCGCGGATCGGCGATCCGGGGATGTGCCAGCAGGCGGCCGATCTGAGCGTCCATGTAGGCGATCTCGCCGTCGTAGGGGCGGTCCGCAAAGCGCTCCGCCCAGGGCGACGGAGGCTCGTAGGCGGCGTGCGGGTCGAAGAGATGGACCCACAGGAAGAAGGGCTCCCGGGGCTCCCCGTCGCTCCGGCTCCCACCGTCGAGCCAGCGCAGGGCGGCGTCGACGGTGACCTCCGCGGTGCGCTCGGCGATCATGCGCAGCTCCTTGGGCTTGCCGGCGGCGAGGTCGTCGTCGTAAGCAGTGAACCCCCGGGCCAGCCCGTAGCGGGCCTCCAGCACCGCGGCGGAGACGAAGGCGGCGGTGGTGACGCCCTCGCCACGGAGCACGGTCGCCAGCGTGGGGAGGTCCTCGGGCAGAAAGTGGCTCCCGTTGTTGCGCACGCCGTGGGTGTCCGGATCGAGCCCGGTGAGGATGGAGGCGTGGGCCGGGAGTGTCACCGGGGCGGCGGCGTAGGCGAGCTCGAAGACGGCGCCGGCCTCCGCCAGGGCCTGGAGATGCGGGGTCTCGGCGTCCTCCGCACCGTAGGGGGCGAGGTGGTCGGGACGCGTGGTGTCGAGGGTGAGGAGGAGAAACGAGGCCGCCGGTCCGCGCGAGGCTCCGGGAGCCACGGCGGCGGTGCCGCGATCGGCCGGCGGGGCTCCGCAGCCTGCGAGAGTCCCCAGAAGACTCCCGAGAAGACCGGCCAGAAGGGCCACCGAGAGCGCGCCCGGTAGGGTTGCCAAGGGCGTGGCCGGAAGCAGGGCCGGGAGGGAAACGCGGAGTCGGGAGGCTCGAAGCGGACGGTGCATCGCTAGTGACAACTGCCCAGGGGTCGCGTCTATTCGCGCGCTCCCGATCTCATACCGGGGCGTCCGCCGCTCGCACGGTGGGCGATTTTCACGGGATTCCGGCGCTCATGCCAAGCTCGAAAAATCCAATTATCATCAATACTTACCAGACGCCGTCCGAGGGGGGTTCGGGGCCTCTTCCGCGCCCAGCCTTTTATTTCTCGGCTCCCTCTGGATAGTATGGGGGTGATTTTCTTGTTTGGCTCCTTATGGTTTTGGAGGTCTACCCGCTCTAGTCGGGATCCCCACCTCGGTCCTGGTGACGCACGGGGCTTGGTCCCCGAATGTCTCGCTTTACCATACGTAGAGATATTGCATGCCACCGGAAAGCGTGACCAAGAGCAAGACCATCGAGTCCCCGGCTCCAGGTCTCCCGCCGGTCGCGGGAGCGGTGGCCTCGTCTCTCCTCTGGATCGATCCCGAGGGGTGCTCGGCGTCGCTGGACGTGGACTCTTTTTCCGGAGCGGCTCGGCGGCTCGGCTTCGAGCTGGAAACCGTCCGCGACCTCCCGGCGGTGCGGAGGGCTCTGGCCGGCGAGCGGGTGCAGGCGATCCTGCTCGGGGTCGAGGGCTGGGATGAGGCGATCCGGGATCTGCTCGCCGCGCTCGCGTCGGCGGCGCCGGCCGTCCCGATCCTGGGCGTGACGGCGGCCTGGGATTCGCGGCTGGCGGACCGCCTGCTCTCTCACGGCGCCCAGGACCTGCTGGTGATCGACGAGCTCGACGCTCCGCGTTTGCAAAGGGCGCTGCGTACCGCGGTCGCTCGCCAGGGAACGCTGATCCGTCTGATCGAGGGGGAGCAGCGTCTCACGCGGGCGGTGACCGGAACGGGGGACGGTCTCTGGGATTGGAATCTGACCACCGGCCGCATGCACTGCACAGAGCGCTGGAAGTCGCTCACCGGCAACCCGCGCGACCTTCCCTGCGAGGGACCGGTCGATGCCTGGCACGGACGCATCCATCCCGACGACCGGGCGGGCTTCGACGCTGTCCTGGCGCAGCACCTGGAGGGCGGTAGCGACCGACTGGAGCACGAGCAGCGGCTGGCGGTCGGAAGCCTGGACACGAAGCCTCTCGAATACCGGTGGTTCCGGGTCCGGGGCCGGGCCACGCGCACCGAGGGCGGGGAGGCGGTGCGGCTCTCCGGCTCGATCACCGACGTCACCGCCCACAAGGAAGCGGAGGAGCAGCTTCTCCACGACGCCTTCCACGACACCCTCACCGGCCTGCCCAACCGGGCGCTCTTCTCCGACCGTCTGCGCCAGGCCCTGCGGCGGCTCCACCGTCGGCCCGAGGAGGGCTTCGCCGTCCTCTACTTCGACCTCGACCGCTTCAAGCAGGTCAACGACCGGCTCGGTCACTCGGTGGGCGACGAGCTGTTGCGCGAGATCGCCGGCCGGCTGCGGGACAACCTGCGTCCCGGCGACACCGTGGCCCGGCTCGGAGGCGACGAGTTCGGCCTGCTGGTGCACGACGTGGCTGATCCCGGCGACGCCACCCACGTGGCGAAGCGGGTGCAGGAGCTGCTGACCGAGAGGTACATCGTCGGCCGGCACGACATCTTCACCTCCGCGTCCATCGGCATCGCGCTGGCGACGAGCGCAGGCGATTACCATCAGCCGGAGGAGATGTTGCGCGACGCCGATCTCGCCCTCTATCGGGCCAAGGCGGCCGGGCGGGCCACCTACGAGGTGTTCGACCGCGAGATGCACCACCGGGCGATGGCCCTGCTGCGGCTCGAGACCGAGCTGCGCCGGGCCGTGCACCTCCGCAGCTTTGTGATGCACTACCAGCCCATCGTCTCGATCGACAGCGGACGGCTGGTGGGGTTCGAAGCCCTGGTGCGCTGGGTGCACGCGTCCCGGGGCCTGGTGCCGCCCCGGGAGTTCCTCGGCGTGGCGGAGGCCACCGGGTTGATCGTGCCCCTCGGCTGGTGGGTGCTGGAGCAGGCCTGCCGGCAGATGGCGGATTGGCAACACCGCTACCCGGCGGACCCGCCGCTGACGATGAGCGCCAACGTCTCCGGCAAGCTGTTTCTCGACTCCGACGTGGTCGACCGGCTGGCCTCGCTCCTGGAGGGCGCCGGGCTGGCACCGGAGAGCCTGCGGCTGGAGATCACCGAGCAGGTGCTGCTGGAGCACGGCGACGAGGTGCTACATCGGCTGGCCGCCACCCGCGCGCTCGGGGTTCAGCTCCACCTCGACGACTTCGGCACCGGCTACTCGTCGCTGTCGCACCTGCAACGGTTCCGCTACGACTCGCTCAAGATCGACCCCTCGCACATCCAACGGCTGGGCCGGGAAGACGGCTCCCAGGCGCTGGTGCGCACCCTGGTGACGCTCGGCCGGCAGATGGAGATGAACGTCATCGCCGAGGGCGTGGAGACCGCCGATCAGTTCGAGCGTCTCCGCGAGCTCCACTGCCCCGAGGGCCAGGGCCACTGGTTCGCCCGCCCGATGGAGGCGGCCCGCGCCGAGGCGCTGATCCGGCAGTCGCGGAGAGCCGCTAGCCCGTGAGCTTGTACCCCAACCGGTGGATGGTGACGATGTGCTTGGGGTCGGAGGGGTCGTCCTCGATCTTCTTGCGCAGCTTGGCCACGTGCATGTCGACCGTGCGGGTGAACGGGATGGTGTTGTAACCCCACACGGCGTCGAGCAGACGCTCGCGGGTCACCACCTCGCCGCGGTGCTGGATGAAGAAGGAGAGCAGCTCGAATTCCCGTGGGGACAGCTCGAGGGCCTCGCCGCCGCGGGTGGCTTCGTGGTGCTTGAAGTCGATGTCGACGTCGCCGAACCGGTACCGCTCGGGCGTCTCGCGGCCGGCGACCCGGCCGTTGGAGCGTCGCAGCACCGCCTCCGCCCGCGCCAGCAGCTCCATGAATCCGAAGGGCTTGGTGATGTAGTCGTCGGCGCCGAGCTTGAGCCCCAGCACCTTGTCGATCTCCTGACCGCGGGCGGTGAGCATGATGATCGGCACGTCGTTGCCGCTCCCGCGCAGCTCCTTGCAGACGTCGAGGCCGCTCTTCTTGGGCAGCATCACATCGAGGACGATCAGCTCCGGCCCCGGATCGCCGGCGGCGGCCAGCCGCAGACCGGTTTCGCCGTCGGTGGCCACCGTGACGTCGTAGCCCTCGTACTCGAAGCCGTCGCGCAGCGCCACCGACATCGCCTCGTCGTCCTCGACGATCAGCACCCGGGTCCCGGGAGTCTGGCCCTCCAGGTGGTCGGACGCCCCGAGGCCGGTTTCGAGCGTCTCGGGATGACCTCCACCGGATGGCAAGCCTTCGGGATGGGGACGGTCGCTCATGCCGGCTCCTCTTCGAGGCGGGAGCCGACCTTCACGGTCCGGCGCTCCGCCTCCAGCGGCAGATGGAGGGTAAAGACGCTGCCGTGGCCGGGCCGGCTTTCGACGGTGATCTTGCCGCCGTGCGCCTGGACGATGTGTTGGACGATCGACAGCCCGAGGCCGCTCCCCTTGACGTCGTGCACCAGACCGGTGGAGACGCGGTGGAAGCGCTCGAAGATCTTCTCCTGCTCGTCGCGCGGGATGCCCACGCCCCAATCCTGGACGGAGAGCTTGACCGAGCCGTTGTCGCGCTCGAGCGACACCACGATCTCGGTGGCACCGTTGGAGAACTTGACCGCGTTGTCCACCAGGTTGGAGAGCGACTGGGCGATGGCGCCGGCGTCGATCACCACCGGCGGCAACGGCCGGTCCGGTCCGTCGTAGGTGAGCCGGAAGCCCCGTTGACGCAGCCGCACGGTAAAGGTCTCCAGCGTCTCGGTCACCACCTCCTCCAAATCGACCGGCTCGAAGCGGTAGCTCTTGCGGCCGGACTCGATCGAGGAGAAGTCCAGCAGGTTGTTGATGAGCTGGGTCAGCCGCCGGCTCTCGGTCTCGATGTACTCGCCGTACTCGCGCACCTTTTCCCGCGCGCGCTCGCCGCTCTCCACCTTGCCCAGACGCAGCAGCTCGCCAAAGACGCGGATCGAGGCCAGCGGCGTGCGCAGCTCGTGGGAGACGTTGGAGACGAAGTCGCTTTTCATCTGCGACAGCTTCATCGCCTTCGTGGCGGACATCAGCGCCATCACCACCCCGCCCAACAGCACCAGCGCCAGGATCGCCGAGAGGGCGACGTTGAGATCGAAGTTGCTCCGCGCCCATTGGCCGGTGGTGGCCTGGCGGCTGGCGATGCCCGCGTACCAGTCGGTGAGCGCGAAGGTGAACGGCCGCTCGGCGATCTCGCCGGCGCGGTCCCCTTCCCACTCGCCGTTCGAGCGCCACCGGCGCTTGGCGAGCTTGCCGGTCAGCGGTTGCGGCACGTCGTCACCGGTGGCGTAGACCAGCTCGCCGTCGCGGGTCCGCACCCACACCACCAGCTCGCGGCCGGCCGCTTCCTTCTCGGCTTCGGGAAAGAACTTGGGCAGCACCTTGCCCACCAGGTGGGGCAGCAGCCCGTTGCGCAGGTAGTCCGTGTCGAGCACGGCCCCCACCAACCCGACCAGCCGGGAGTCGTCGTCGGTCACCGGGTTGAGCAGGATGGGAGTGTCGGGATCCCGCTCGTCCACGACCAGCGACGAGTCTACCTTCGCGTTCTCGTAGGCGAGGACCTTCCACGGGGTCACGGCGACGTAGACCGCCTGGACCTGCGGGCTCCACTCCCGGGGCTCCAGAGTCACCTTCTCGGGGTTGTAGAAGAGGACTTTGTTCCGAAGCTCCTCGCCTTCGACGAAGCTCACCACGAAAAACTCGGTGACCTTTTCGCTTCGGTGCCCGACCTTCTTCTCGAGGTACTTGGGCACCTGTTCCAGCCTCTGCTCGAGGAACGGCCAGACCGGCAAAACCAGAGCGTCCTCACCGAGCTGGCGCAAGCTCATCTCGCTCGAATAGGTCACCGCGTCCAGAAAGTGATCCAGCGTCGCCCGGCGGGCGATGGCGGACGCTTCCTCCAGCTCCACCAGCCAGCGGTACTGGAAAAACAGCAGCACCGCCAGGGGGATCAGCACGGCGGCGAGACCGAGCCCCAGAAAGCGTCGTTTGCGCAGATCGGTCACCGGCATGACGATCAGTATAAGGGAGGGCGAGCCGTCGAAAGTCCTTGGAAAGCCCTGATTTACATCCTCTTTACAGGCTTTGCAGAGTTTTACCCCGCGTTGAGGACATTTACACCCCCGGCCCCTAGGCTGGAATCGTCCGACGAATCAAACCAACCCAGATCAAGGGAGGTTCCCCGACCATGAGCCGAACGATCGCTTTCCGGACCGTCACCGCCCACGCCCTGTCCACCGTCGCTCTGCTGGCCTTCTTCCTCCTCGTCGTCTCCGCTCCGGTTGCGCTGGCCGGTAGCGGCCATCACCACGATTGCGACAAGAACGCGCAGGATTGCCTCAACGCCCAGGCGGCCAAGTACGCCCAGAAGGGCTGGCTGGGCATCGAGACCGAAAAGAACGAATACGGTGGCTACACGGTCACCGCGGTCACCGCCGACAGCCCGGCCGCCGAGGCCGGCTTCGAGAAAGGCGACGTGCTCGTGGCGATGAACGGTATCGCCCTCGAGGCCGAGAACAAGGAGAAGCTCCACGCCGCCAAGGCGTCGCTGGCGGTGGGCAAGCAGGTCGCCTACACGGTCAAGCGCCACAGCGGCAAGGCCGAGCTGACCGCCACCCTCGGCGAGGTGCCGCGCGCGGTGCTGGCCCAGTGGATCGGCGAGCACATGCTCGAGTACCACCTCCAGGACGTGATCGCCCAGGCGAACTGAGCCCCACGCGACACAGGCTTACGTAGGACCGGGGGCCGGCATCCGGCCTCCGGAGCACGCGAGGCTACCCCTTCGCATGCGACCCTCCTTCCCGGGCCGGCGGACGCCACCTGTCGGCCCGGTATTTTTCTTCGCCGGAGCCCGAGCCCGCACCCACCAATGCAAGCGCCGAAGGCGCGTCCGTCGTCAGCCCCGGGCGTGAGCCCGGGGTCCCGGGCGACAACCCAACTCCAAGAGCCCCGAAGGGGCGGCAGGATCGATCGTGCATGAGCCCACCCAACCTGCCACCCCTTGCGGGGTTTCGGGCTGTTGGTCGTCTCCAGCACCCCGGGCTGGCGCCCGGGGCTGTCGTCTGCCGCGCCTTCGGCGCTGGGCTCGGGGCCTGTGAGGGTTCGGGGCCGAAGACGCGCCAGGGTTTCCCTCACCCCCAGCCCCTCTCCCGGGAGGGAGGCGGGGGCGGGCTGGGAGAGGGGGGCCAGGGGGGTGAGGGCCTCGCCGGCACCGGGACGGCTGCGGGTCCCCCGCAGGCCGCCCGGCGCGCTCGGCCTACTCCGGCTCCGCCGCCGGCGCTCCGCGCCCCGGACCTCGGGCCAGGCGGAAGCCCAGGAGGCTCCACCGGAAGCCAGGGGGGGCCCAGAGGCGGTACGCAGCCCGCACGAAGCGAGCGACCGCGCGCCAGGAGCCACCCCGGCTCACCCGGACCGTGCCTAGCTCGGGGCCCGTTGGGTCCACCACCAAATCGTCGGGATAATCACCGCTCCAGTCGGAGCACCACTCCCACACGTTTCCCAGCATGTCGTAGAGGCCCCAGGGGTTGGGCCTCTTCAATCCCACCTCACGGCTTGCAGCACGCCCGTGCGGGTGTTGCTTCTCTGGCCAGTCCGAGGTGTCCACGGCCTCGTCGTCCGCAAGATCGAGATCGACTCCGCTGTTGCCCGCGTACCAGGCGATGTCATCCAGCAAGGGCGCATCACAGGCCCCGCGAATCTCCAGATCACCTGCCCAGGTGGCGGTCTCCGTCCCCGCCCGGCAGGCGTGCTCCCACTCCGCTTCGGTCGGCAAGCGGGCGGCCAGCCCCGGCTGTTTCTCCTCCAACCGTGCCAGAAACTCCTGGCAATCCTCCCAACTCACCTGCTCCACCGGCCGGCGTGGCGACTGGAAACGGCTCGGGTTCGTGCCCATCATCACCGCTTCGTAGAGCTCCTGCGTGCACGGCGTATCGGCCAACCAGAAGCCAGAGGTCAGCTCGACCAGATGCCGCGGTCCCTCTCGGTCGTAGCGCCCCTCTTCGCTCTCCGGCGACCCCATCCAGAACCGCCCCGGGGGGATCCATCGCATTCGCTGAGTCACGTTCCCGACCTGAAAGGCGACGAAGACGCCAAAGCGGTCCTCTCCCCACTCGGTGGCCCACGGGGGTGGGTGGCCGTGGACGAGGGGGTGGGGGGCGGCGGTCAGCTCAGGCATCGGCAGGCTGGAACAAGTGGGCACCGACGAACGTCCGCGGCGGCTTCTGCCGCCCTACTAGCGCATCGGTGCCCGGTGAGAATTCGCCGCCGGTCGCCTGGGCCGGCGGACCGGAGCGGGGTCGGGTCAGGGGCGCATCTCGCGGCCGCTGAGCTCGGGCCAGGCGGAAGCCCAGGTTGTTCCACCGGTTGCCAGGGTGGTTCCAGTTGCGGTACGCAGCCCGCACGTTGCGAGCGTTCGTGTTCCAGGAGCCACCCCGGTTCACCCGGTTCGTGCCTGTGAGACCCCGCCCTCGTGCCGAGGAATATCACAGTCATGCCTCCACCGGTGGACGGCGCGCCAGCTCGCGCCGGCGCCAGGCGACGGCATCGGCCCCGGCGGTCACCGCGAGCGCGGAGCTGTACCCTTTCTGCAAGGTCAGCTCCTCCACGATTCCGTGGCGGTAGGCCCTTTCCCAACGCTCCCTGGCCTGGCGGTATCGGCGACGGCGACGCTGCGAGAGCCGGAGGGCGCCGAGCCCGACCCGAAACCCACACAAGGTCACGCCCCGCACGGTCCGTTGAATCTGCCACCCGGGCTTGATCTCGAGGTGTAGTCGGCCCGCCGTGTACTCGCGAGCTGCGGCCAGCACCTCACGCAGCTCGGCACGACTTCGGCCCCAGACCACCACGTCGTCCATGTACCGAACCAGCCCGCCGACCCGCAGCTCTTCGAGCAGATAGCGGTCGAGCCCGGCCAGGTAGAGACTGGCGAAGTGTTGCGAGGTCAAGGCTCCGATCGGCAAACCCCTACCCGGGGTGGCATGATGCGCATCGAGAATACGGTCGCACAAGGCGAGCACACCTCGCCCCTTGATACGGCGCCGGATCAGACCCCGCAAGACGTCGTGATCGATGGAGGCGAAGTACGATCGCATGTCGATCTTGAGGTACCACGGAAAGCGGCGCGAAAGCGCCTGGGCACGGCGGGCCGCCGCGTGGGTGCCCTTGCCGGGCCGGCAGGCGAAGGTGTCCGGCACCAGGTAGCGGTCGAAGACCGGGGCGATGTAGGCCATCAGCGCGTGGTGCAGCACGCGCTCGGGAAAACAAGGTGCGTGGATGACGCGGCGCTTCGGATCCCGGATTTCGAATCTGTGGGTTCGGCCGACAGCCACCGAGCCGTCGAGGATGTCCGCCCGCAGCCGGGCGAGATTCTCGTCGAGGCTTCGTGCAAACCACTGCACCGCCGGGCTTCTGCGCTTCCCCCGAGACGCCCGCCAAAAGGCCCAGGTCAGATGCTCGAGATCGGCCACCTCATCGAGCCGTATCGTCGTCCGCCGCATCCGGCGACTCCCCCCGTTGGAGATTCGAAGAGACCTCGCGAAAGGCATCGAGAATCGCTTGGCCGTACTTCTTCACCCGCGCTGGGCCAACACCCGCGATCCGCCCGAGCTTCTCCAGCGAGCCCACCCGCTGCCGCACGATCGTCGCCAGTTGCTCGTTGTTGAACACCTGGTAGGGCGGCACTCCGTCTCGCTCTGCCAGCTCCTTGCGGATCCTGCGCAGGTGGGCGAACGCCTCGAACTCGCCCGGTGGAAGGACTTCCCGATAGTCGACTCTCTTGCGCTTCGCCGGGTTCGGCAGCGGGCCGTCCGGCTCGAGATAGGTGACGCTGAGCGCCCAGTAGGTGCCCATGGCGTCGCTGACGAGCTGCCGGTCCATCTTGACGATCCGGTGCTTGGCGAGAAACGCGTTGACCTCCCGCTCCGCCTCCCCCGGCTCCAACGCGGGCACCGCAAAGAACTTGAGCATTACCGGCCCTCTCCCCGCCACGGGCCGTCGGGGCGACCGGCCGGGGGCGGCGGCTCGTCCCTCGCCGCGCGCCCTCCGGCGCGGCGCCCCGACTCCAGCGCTCCGCGGTCCTGACCTCGGGCCAGGCGGAAGCCCAGGTCGTTCCACCGGTAGCCAGGGGGGGCCCAGCTGCGGGACGCAGCCCGCACGCTGCGAGCGTCCGCGCGCCAGGAGCCATCCCGGTCCACCCGGTGCGAGCCTGAGTCGGGACCTTTGGGATCCACTGCAGGACCAGACGGGTACTCAACCTGCCACCAGTCCGAGCACCACTCGAACACATTCCCCAGCATGTCGTAGAGCCCCCAGGGGTTGGGTCTTTTCAATCCTATCTCCCTGGTCGCTGCACGCTTGTGTGGGTACTGCTTTTCTGGCCAGCCCGATGAGTCTTCAGCCTCATCCTCCGCGAGGTCGAGGTCGACGCCGCTGTTGCCGCTGTACCAGGCAACCTCATCCAACAATGGAGCGTTGCACTCACCTCGAATCTTGAGGTCGCCTTCCCAAGTGGCGGTCTCCGTTCCCGCGCGGCAGGCGTACTCCCACTCGGCTTCTGTCGGAAACCTGGCTTCGATCCCGCCCTCTTTCTTTTTCAGATGCTCGAAGAAGACCTCACAATCGTTCCAACTCACCTGCTCCACGGGCCGGCGTGGGGATTGGAACCGACTCGGATTGTTACCCATCACCGTCGCGTACAGCTCCTGCGTACACGGCGTGTCCGCCAGCCAGAATCCAGAAGTTAGCTCTACCAGGTGTCGCGGGCCCTCGTCGTCCCAGCGCCCCTCCTCGTCCTCGGGCGAGCCCATCCAGAATCGCCCCGGTGCGATCCAGCGCATCCGCTGCGTCACCCCTTCGACCTTGAAGTCCGCCCACAAGCCGTAACGATCCCTTCCCGTGGCGACGGCCCACCCGGGGTCTTCGAGCGGCTCCAGGGTCACCGTCTCCAGATCGGTCACCAGCGTAACGGGGACGACACCCGGGGGCCAGGGGGCGAGCTTCTCCTGCTCCTCCAGGTCCACCTCCGCCGCGGGCCGGTCGCCTCCGAGCACTGCCAGACGTGGCTCGCGGGCCGAGATCGTCGCCAGCGGCGAGCCCCGGCCGGGCTCCTCCGGCGGCCGCACCCGCAACCGATCTCCCTCGTGCCACACCGTGAGCCGGCGAATGGGAAGATCCGGGTCGCTTCCTTCCAACATCTCGGGAGTCACCCCCACGGGCAACGGGGCTCCCTCGTGCCGTGCCTGCAAGATGCGAACGACCCGCGCCAGGGCTGCCCGGTAGCCGGGGAGGGTCCACGTGGTCTGCGCCGTTCGTCGCGTCGCACGCTGGAGGTAGCCGTCGAGCCCGGAGCCCAGCGCCGAGCTCTCCGGCTTGCGTGCCTTCAGCGTCAAGGCCGCGCGTTGAAACCACTCCTCGGCTTTCTGGACCTCGGCGAAATCCAACACCTCGGCGGGGACCCCACCGGCCTGGAGCTGCGCGATCTCGACCGCGCGGATCTCCCAGGGCAAACCCCGGTGCCAGCGCAGGATCGCCCGGGCGATCTCGGTCTTGAGCGCCGGCTCCAGCGCGGCGAACCGCCGCTGCCAGGCCGCGGAGCGCTCGGGATCGAGGGAGATGGCGACACCGGTGCCGCCTTGGACCTCGGGATGGCTCCACACGTCAGCCTCGGTGCCGAGATCCGCGGGCGGACCGACGATCTGCCGCAGCTCGCGCAGCAGACCGGCCTCCACCCGCAGGGCCGGTGAGATGGCGGCGAGGAGGCGCGCGACCGCCTCGTTGCGGGTTTCGGGATCGGACGCTCCCCACGCTCTCGCGGTAGGAGCGCTCCAGTCGATGCCGGACCACAGCGTCGCCGTGGAGCGCGGCCAGCGGTGGGCCGGGCAGGGCAGCAGAGCCACCAGGCGGCCGCCCCGATCCTGCAAGGTGCGGCCGTAGCGCTTCCAGCCTTCCTGCGCGGCCTCGTTCCCGTAAGCACCCAGGTCGGAAAGCGCGAGCACCACCTCGTCCTCCGCGGGGCGTACGGCGCGGTCCCGGGAGCGCGACGCGGGCGGCAGCAGCCGCAGCATGCCCCGGGCGAGCCGACCGTACAGGGTGGCGGCGAGCTCGAGCTGATCGTCGCGGAACGGCGCCAGCCGCGGGTTGTCGTCGAGGATCAACGCCACCCGGGCCTGGGAGAAGCCGCGGCGGCGCGGGATCTCCCGCACCACCTCGCCCCGGGACCAGCGGCGGACCAGCTCGTCGGCGTCGATCTCGTGGCCCCGGTGGGTGGTGCGCAGGGCCTCGTCCAGGTGGCGGCGCAAGCGCGGCCAGGCAGCGATGGGCGCCGCCGGCGGAGGCTCGGCGTCCTCCGGTCGGGAGTCTTCCACCGTCAGCTCGTCGGTGCTGCGCTCCGGCTCCTCGGCCGGGCTCGCGTCGTCGGCCCACTCCCTGGCCACCGGCCGCCAGAAGGGGATGGGCCGGAAGCGGGTGGGCGGCGGGGTGGGTTGCAGGTCTCGAGCCGGCGGAGCTTTGCGGGTACCGGCGACGGCGGGCGCTTCGACCCGTTCCCTCGGCTCGATCTCGACCGGCTCGTACCCCAGACGCCCGGCGAGCGCGAGCATTCCTTCTCTTCCTTGCTCCAGGTAGGCGCAGAGCAGATCCGCGCGGCCCATCGCGCCCTGGCTCGCCAGGTGCTCCGGCTCGGCTGCCGGCTCGCCGGTCAATCTCTCTCCTCCGTCGGATGCTTCTTGAGCGCGAAGCCGGCCACGACGTCCAGAAGCTCGTCCTGGCGCTTGGGATCGTCCTCGGCCCGCTCGACCAGGATGCGCAGGAGGTCGAGGTACTCGGCGCCACCGGGAGGCGCCAGACCGGCGCGTAGCATCGTCTGGCGGTCTTTCCAGAGCAAGGCGGCGACATCCTGATAGATACCTTCGTCCAACCGGTCGCCGAAGTGCGCCCGGCCGCGCTTGACCAGCCACGCAGTGAGATTCTCTTGCTTCCTCGGCAGCCGCATCTGGTGCACCAGACAGCGGCGCAGGAAGGCATCGGGAAGGGAGCGCTCCTCGTTGGTGGTCACCACGACCAGGGGCTCGATCTTGCCGCACTCGACCGTGGTGCCGCCCGGAGCGGGAAAGTACCCGTCACCGAGACAGCCCAGCAGCGCGTTGGGCACCGAGCTGTCCGCCTTGTCGATCTCGTCGAGCAGGACGACGGTGCCTCGATCCGGGGAGCACTCGTCGGGCAGGACGGGCTCCGGGGCGCGGGACCGCTTTGCCTGCTTGGCTGCACCGGACCAATTGAAGGCCCACCAGAGGGGACCGGGCTCCGTGTAGAACAGCTCGTCCAAATCCTCCATCTCTCCCTCGGGATTTCGTTGAGCCTCGCGCTTTCGCCAAAGCTCCGGATCCGCACCACGCAGTTGGGCGTCGGCGAGGCGGCGCACGGCGTCGAAGGTCCATTGGAGATCCCGCCCCTCGGTGCGCGCGTCGATCACGGAGGCGACGAAGGCCCGGCCGAGCCCGACGGCGGCGGCTCGGGCCAGTTGGCTCTTGCCGGCGCCGGGCTCGCCGCGTACCAGAAGGGGCCGTCCCGCGGCCAGGGCGGCGTTGACGGCCTCGACGTCTTTCGGCTCGAAGACGTGTCGCGCTCGAAAGCGGGGATCGAAGCCCGAGAGGTCGAGGGGTTCGTCGGGGAGCTCCAGGTAGCGGGGGACTCGGGTCATGGGGTCTCCTTGTCTTCCTGGGTCCGTCGAGACTTCTGCTGGTGAAGGAGCAGGCTCTCAAGGGGATCGCCCACTGCGTCTTCCGCTGCCAGACGCTCGGGCAACCCTTCCGGCGAGCGATTGGTGAGAGCCCGCCGCAGATCCGGGAGCTGTTCTCGGAGTTGGTCGAGGAAGGAACGGCCTTCGGGAGTCCTGGCATCTGCGATCAGGTAGTAACGTCTGCCACGCTCGGCCTCTCGCGCGAGACGTCCATTGATGACCTTGGAAACGGCTCGTCGTCTCTCGAGGGGGTTCGCGCTTTCCAAATGATCGAGATAGGAATCGGGGAAGAAAGTGGCGTGGCCCTCTTCCCGACGAGCGATAGCCACCTCGACGATGTAGGCCAGTGCCTCTTGCTCAGCTTTCAGACTTCCGGTGTCCGAGGCCAAGGCCAACTTGGCTCGGAGCCTCTCGCGAAGATCCTTGAGGCGCTGCTTGCCCTCCGGATCGATCCCAGCTTCGGGGAGCTCTTCGGGAAACTCGGTGAGGTCAAAAGGGGAACGAGCGAGCTTCCGCTGGCCTGGAGAGGCTGTCGTAAGTGCTACGGGTCCTGCGTCGATCGCGGCATTGGCGATCTCCGCCAGGATGGCAGTGGTCACGTCGAGCTCCACCTCCGTGGCCTCCCGACCGGGAAGCTTCCCACCCACACCGTTCAGGTAGGAGGCCGAAAGCGCACAGTAGAGGAGATCGAGCACGGCTCCCGCATCGTCCAAGCTCGGCCGATCCATCAGGTCGCAATAGACATCCACCAAAGAGCCCGCGATAGTCGCGAGATCGCTGTGGAGACAGATGGCTTTCGCGAGCCCATCGACCCCCTCCGTCTCTCGCGCAGCTTGCCAGCGTTCGTTGCACGCCGCCACCTCCTCCGCGAGCCGTTCTCGCTGAAGGAGCGCGGTCGCCTTCTCGATCAGAGCGCTACAACGCTGTCGGCCCTCGGGAAGCTCCAGAGCTTCCCGAAACTCCGACTCGGCGAGCAAGGCGGGGAGGGATACCGCCTGGATTCGACCTGTTCCAAAATCTACGAAGGTCTTGCGCAGCAAAGCCACGAGCGTCCAGCCCGAGAAGGCTGGTGTCCGCGCGAAGATCGGAGCGCCGGAGATGCCCTTCCAGCCTGCCGGCTTCTCGGGTAGACCGTCCTGAACGGTCACCACGAGCCGAGCCGGGTTGCGCTGGAGACTACCGGTCCCACCCTCCAAGGGGTGTAGGTCCTCGGGCGTCTTGGCGGCCGTTGCCGGATAGCCACAGCCTTCCCACGACACGGTCGTCGACACCTCCCGATCGAGAAGTCGGGTAAAGGGGCGGATGCCTTTGACCTCGTCGGTCTCGAGCAGGGCGGCATCGAGGGCATCCTCGGCCTTGGCGTCCCCGTCCGGCGCCCACGCGATCGTGGCCAGGGAGTCCTCGGAGCCCAGCCATTTGCGAGTGTCCTCGGGGTCGGGGTCCAGCACCCAGAAGCGTTCCTTCCCCTGCACGACGTGATGGCCCGTGAGCACCCTGCGGGCACTGAGACGAAAGCCCGTACCGAGCGGTCCATTCGGACCCTGGATGCGGACGAACCGGAGGCGGTCGACGTCCAGACCGGGCACGGTCAATCACCGCCCGACAGAAAGACGATGCCGCTGGTCTCGTCGACGTCCTCCGCGGAAACCGGCTTCAGCTTGAGCTTGAGCTTCTGAGTGCGTTCCGTGCCCCAGCTTGCTTCCGCCTTGCCGGAGGTACCGGCTTCGAACACCCAGAACTTCACCTTGGCGCTGCCCTCGCCGCCACCCGTGACGCTCTTGGTGACCGCCACCTGCAGCTCGAGCTCCAGGTCCTGCACCTCGAAGCGCAGGCCCTCGCCTTCTCCCTCCTTCATCGTGCGTTGGAGCTCGGACCTCAGCTCCTGGATGACCTCGGCCAATTCGATCGTGTGTTCCATTCGCAGAGCCTCCCAAAATTTCTGGTAATAGCTTCTCTTCGATATATATTCGGACGTTTGCCGGAATCCTACAGGATGGGGAGATGGCTGGAGGACGAGGCTCTCAAAGGTGAGCCGTTCTGTCGTCCCCTCGGGGCTTGGGGGTTGGGCTCTCTCGGGGACCCCAGGCTGCCCCTACGGCAGGCCGACCGAGGCACCGCTCCAGGCCGTGACGCCGCCGCTCTCGAAGTCGTCCGCGAACAACGGGGGCGGCAGCTCGACCTGGACCGCTTGGACGCTCACGCTGCAACCGGCGAAGTTGCAGACCTCCAGACGGACCTGGTAGGTGCCCGGGAAGCGGAAGGTCCACAACGGATTGCGCTCCGTGCTGTCGACAGCCGGGACGCCGTTGTACTCGAAGTCCCAGGACCACTCGAGGGGGATCAGGGTGGACAGGTCGAGAAACTGCACGGGCATTCCGGCGTTGACCGTCGGGCCGACGGCCCACACAGGGGGTCCGGCCAACAGCCCGAGCAGGAGCGACGCGAGAGCCAGACGGCCCTGGACCGGCGCCTTGGAAATCACGCACGAGCTCCCGCCTGCCGTCGTCCCCACTTCAGTCTCCACCGGTCTCCACTCGTGCCGACTCTCCGATAAATAGATGAGAGAACAGAGCTTATCGCAACGCGATCCACAGCACCAAGCCGCCCACCAGCGCGAAGACCACCCCCAGGATCTTCTCCATCGTCGGTCCGGGACCCGGTGCCGCAACCTAATCGGGTCTCGCGAGCCGCTGGCCCGGTGGCTCTCCGTGACCGATCAGGTAGAAGAGCTCGTCGTAGATCTTGTTCTCGATGTAGGAGCAGTAGCTGTCCTCGCCCCGGTGGTCCCCGATGGCGTACAGCGTGTTGGCGTGGCAGCCACCGCCGCAGTAGTAGCGCACGGCGCACTCGCGGCACTTCGGGTTGTTGACCTCGACGTCCATCGAGCGGACGAAGCGGCGGATGCGCTCGCCAAAGAAGATTTCCTCGAACGAGTCCTCGAACAGGTTGCCCAGGTGGTAGCGCTCGAAGTGGAAGAGGTGGCAAGGATAGACGTCGCCGCTGTCGGCGATGCTGAAGCCGCTGGCGCCGGCCTCGCAGCCGACCATCCGCCGCCCGGGCCGATACTGGTTGTTCAGACGGTTCGTGGACTCTTTGGGCAGCTCCCGGGAGAAGCGGTGGAAGATCTCGTGACCGAGATAGTCGGCGTCGTTCCCGACCCCGCGTCCCATGGGCAGCAGCGGCGTGTAGGCCAGGCTCAGGTTTGGGGCGTCCGGCAGAGCCTTGCGGATCTCCTGGGCGTACGGCAGGTTGGACTTGGCGAGGGTCACCTGAACGAGCACCTTCATGCCGGTGGCCACCAGCCGCTCGATGCCCCGCACCACCTTGTGGAAGTTGCCCTTGCCGCGGGTCTGGGAGTGGATCTCGTCGGTGGGGCCGTCGAGGCTGACCTTGGCCAGTTGGAAATTCTCGGCGATGAACGCCGCCCGCTTCTCGGTCACCAGCGTGGCGTTGGTCAGCAGGCTGGCAGTGAACCCGAGGCCATGGGCGTGGGCGGCGACCTCCTGGAACCCCGGGTAGGTCAACGGCTCGCCGCCGGAGAAGGTGATGTGCAGATCGGGCGAGGCGAATTGCTGGATGTAGTCCAGCATCTCGCAGAAACGCTCGGCTTCGTGGAGCACCGGCAGGTAGGGCGAGGACTCCCGATAGCAGTAGGAGCACTGGAGGTTGCAGCGGTTGGTGAGATGGAGGTAGATGGAGCGCAGCATGCGGTCCCGCCAGAGATGCTCGCGGGCCCGGTCCCTGGGCGTGTCGAAGAATCGGTGGCTCACGGCCTCCTGGAAGAACTGGACGATCTCCTCCAGGGAGTACGGCACGCCGTTTTGCTGGAGCAGCTCGTGGGTTTGCCGCAACGAGGTCTCACCGTCCGCGAGCTGGAGCAACGAGGCTCCAGGGCGGCGGGTACCCAGCCAGGAAGGGACCTCCGGATTGAGACAGAGGTAGCAGTCGTCGCGCTCCAGGATCTTCAGCTCGGGGACTGCGGGTGGAATCCAATCGGGTTGGACGGTGAACGGTCGAGACATCGGCGACTCCCCCTTTCGCAGCGTCCCGGCACCGCCCGGGCTCTCTGCGGTGCCTTGATTCCCTTTCGGGTCTTCCCCACCCGGCGGACCGGGGGGGAAGAAGCTCGCCCGGGCTCGGGAGTGATCGGGCCCAGGCGAGCTCTCGAATCGAGTGACTCCTACTGGAGGGTCTGTCCTCCGCCGCCGCCGCCACAGTCCAGGGCGATGCCGCACCTGCACAGGCATCCACCTGCCACCTCGTCCAGGTCTTCGTCCGTCAGCTCGGCGCCCTCGACCTCCAGGGGCTCCTTGGCGGTCTTCAGGTCCTCGATGAGCTCCTTCTTCGATGGCTTCTTGTCTTTCGGGTTCGACATTTCTTGTCTCCCTTTCGAATTGTGACTGCTTAGACCATCGAGATACGAAAACATCCTAGGGAGCCCCACCCAGGGTCGCCAACGACCCTGGGGGTAGCTTCGGCGACCACGCCGGGGTGGCTGGAGGTGGGCCGAAGGCCGGCTTGGGGAGCGGCGGTCCCGGCCACCCGGGTGGGTGGCAGGTCCGCGGTTCTCCCACTCCCCGAACCTGGTACGCTTGCGACAGGGCCGCCGCGGCTCCGCGCGGTCTCCTTCTTTGGAGAATGGATCCCGACCCTATGAGCGAACCCGAGGACAAGCAGCAGCCCGACGAATCAGCGTCTCCCGACAAAGACACGGCTCAGACGACCGCCCCCTCCGAGACCGTAGGAGACCGCGAGCACGACACCGCCGGTCCCGGCAAGAGCGAAGGCAAGAAGCCCATCAACTGGTCGGACGCCTGGCGCGAGGCCAAGGTCATCATCTGGAGCCGCCGCTGGCGGCTGGCCCTCGGGCTGCTGTTGATGGTGATCAGCCGCATCGCCGGCCTGGCGCTGCCCGCCAGCTCGAAATTCGTCATCGACAACGTCATCGGCGACAAGCCGCTGCCGGTCGACCAGCTTCCCACCGGGCTGCAGGCCACCGCCGCGAGTTGGAGCCCCGTCGACCTGCTCTACGCCCTGGCGGCGGTGGTCGCGGTCGCCACGGTGATCCAGGCGGCGACCTCGTTCTCGCTGTCGCAGATCCTCGGCGTCACCGCCCAGCGCGCCATCACCGACATGCGCCGCCGGGTGGAGCAGCACGTCGCCCGGCTGCCCACCCGCTACTTCGACTCCACCAAGAGCGGCATCCTGATCTCGCGCATCATGTCCGACGCGGAGGGGATCCGGAACCTGGTCGGCACCGGTCTGGTACAGCTCACCGGTGGGCTGTTCACCGCTGCCATCGCCCTGGTGGTCCTGCTCTGGCTCAACTGGAAGCTGACGCTGTTCATCCTGGTCGCGCTGCTGCTCTTCGCCGGCGGCATGGCTCTGGCCTTCCGCAAGGTGCGGCCGCTGTTCCGCGAGCGCGGCAAGATCAACGCGGAGGTCACCGGCCGGCTGACCGAGCTGCTGGGGGGCATCCGCATCGTCAAGGTCTACACCGCCGAGCGGCGTGAGGATCTGGTGTTCGCCAAGGGCGTCCATCGCCTGCTGCGCAACGTCGCGGCCACCATCACCGCGGTCGCCGCGGTCGGCTCCGGCTCCGCCCTGGTCTTCGGTCTGGTGGGCGTGCTCATGATGACGATCGGCGGCCGCGCCATCCTCGACGGCACCTGGACCCTCGGCGACTTCGTCATGTACGTCTTCTTCACCGGCATGGTGGCCGCGCCGGTGATCCAGATCACCTCCATCGGCACCCAGGTCTCCGAGGCCTTCGCCGGCCTCGACCGCATCCGCGAGCTGATGAAGGAGGCCCAGGAGGACGAGGACCAGGAGCGCGCGGACCGGTTGCGCGAGGTGCACGGCGACATCGGTTTCGAGGACGTCTGGTTCGAGTACGAGGACGATACGCCGGTGCTCAAGGACGTCTCCTTTTCCGCCCCGGCGGGCTCGACGACCGCCCTGGTGGGCTCCTCGGGCTCCGGCAAGAGCACTCTCATCTCGCTGGTGACGGCGTTCAACCGGCCGCAGCAGGGGCGGGTGACGGTCGACGGCAAGGACCTGGCGACGATCCGTCTGCGGGACTACCGCTCGCACCTGGGGGTGGTGCTCCAGGACAACTTCCTGTTCGACGGCACGGTGGCGGAGAACATCGCCTACGGGCGCCCCAACGCCACCCGCGAGGATGTCGAGTGGGCCTCGAAGATCGCCCACGTCGACCACTTCGTGCGCGACTTCGAGAAGGGCTACGACACGGTGATCGGCGAGCGCGGGGTGAAGCTCTCCGGCGGCCAGCGCCAGCGGGTGGCGATCGCGCGGGCGATCCTGGCGGACCCCAACATCTTGATCCTCGACGAGGCCACGTCCAGCCTGGACAGCGAGAGCGAGGGGATGATCCAGGACGCCCTGGCCCGTCTGCGCACCGGCCGCACCACCTTTGTCATCGCCCATCGCCTGTCGACCATCCAGAGCGCCGACCAGATCCTGGTGATCGAAGAGGGCCGGGTGGTCGAGCACGGCACCCACGACGAGCTGCTGGCCCGGGGAGGCCGCTACCGCGAGCTCTACGACAAGCAATACAAGCTGGAGCGCGACCGATTCATCAACCCCGGCGAGGACTTCACTCCGGAGCCCGAGCGCGAGGAAGCCACCGCGGGAGCCGGGCGGCAGCCGACGATGCGGCGAGCGGATTGAGCCCTCACACCGGGTATCTCACCCCCCTGCCCCCCGGGCGAAGGTGGCAGCCTCCTCAATTCACGCCACGGAACACCGCTGCGGGATCCCGCTCGGCGTCGTGCAGGTAGGCCGTGAGCTTGTCCACCAGCTCGGCGGTGACGCTGCCTTTGTGGGCCGCCTCGGCGAACAGCCGGAGCGCGGCGTAGGCGTAGAGGTGGACCTCCTGGGCCTCGAAGATCCGCAGCATCTCAACCGCCACCGTGGACACCTCCGCCATCCGGCCCTGCTCCAGATAGAGCGACGCCAGATCGAGCGACACCGTCGCAAAGGCGAACGCGGACCCGTCCTGTGCAAAGGCTTCCCGGGCCTCGCAAAACGCCGTTTCGGCGGTCTCCGCATCCCCTTCGGCGGCGGCGAGCTTGCCCTGCAGCACCGTCAAGCGCACCTGGAAGAACGGCTCCGGATGGGCCGCCAGACGGTCCGCGTCCTCTTCCAGGATCTGGCGCGCCTCCGCGGCTCGGCCCGCCTCGTAGGTCTGATTGGCGAGGTTGCAGCGGGCGACGGCGTAGAGCTCCGGCTCTTCGTCCGGATCGAGATGCTTGAGCGCCCGCGAGGTAAATCCGATCGCGCGCTCGAGCTCGCCGCGGTCTTCGTGCAGAATGCCCAGCTTGATCGTCACCGCCAGGGCGTCCCGGACCTGGCCGCTGGCGATGTAGGCGAGCGCCGCGCTCTCCAGCGCCTCCCCGGCCCGGTCGAAATCGTGGTCGTAGAGGAACAGGGTGGCCGCGAGGCGCAGGATCTCCGCCTGCGTCATGACGGAGACCCGATCTTCGTGCTCCGTGATGAGCTGGAAGACCCGGCTGAAGCTGCGCCGAGCCCCGGGAAGGTCACCCAGGGCACGAAGGGCGTTGCCCCGGTACGCGACCGCGAGAGCCTTCAGCTCCGGATGGTCGAGGCCCGACAGGTCGAGAGCCTCCTCCGCCGCCGCTGCCCACTGGCCCGAGGCGGTCGGATACGTGGGCACCGCATCCCGGCTCTGGGTCAGCAATACCCGGACGAAGCCCTCTCCGCGGTAGCGCGTCCGAGCCTGGTGAATCCGGGCCAGACGCTCGTCCTGTGAGAGAGGCCGAAGCTGCGCCACCCAGCGGAGGGCGCGATCCCGTTCAGTCTCCGCCTGCCGCACCATCTCCGGCATGCGGTCGAGCACCGCTTCATGGCCGGCGGACAGCTCTTGCAAGTACGCCTCGTACGCCTCCCGGCAGGTCGCACACTGGATCAGCGAATGCCCTTCGAGGCATCGCCCGAGGAGGTTGGAGTCGCTGTCGCCCCGCGCAAGGGCTTGCAAAAGCTCGGGTGTCAGATGTTGGATGTCCGGCATTTTTCTTCACTCCCGGCAACATCGTACACCCTTTTCACTAAGTTGTGCCGCGCCAGCGGGAGCTCGCTACCCCATCCAGCGTGGCTCAAACCCTGTCGAAGAGCGCGCGACGGGCCGACCTCGCATCGACCCGCCGCCGTGAAGACTAGCCGTCGGGATCCCAGCTCGTCGCCTTGTCGCCTTCCTCGCCCGAGGCCAGGGAGGTCACTTTTAGACCCGGTTCCGACTCGATGAACGGTGAAATCAGAAGGCCGAAGAGGAGTGAAAAGAATGAGAGCAAGGCACACCTCCATCAGATGCCGTCATGGCGAGCGCAACATGCACCCGCTCGCGCCATCCCTAAGTGAAGTGCGTGGAAACCCGTTCCCGTGGGACGCGAATCTCTTGCGGCCCGGCATACATCGGGGGTTGGCTCTTACGCCCTCACCCCCCTGGCCCCTCTCTCCCTGGGAGAGAGGGGGGAATCCGAGAGCTCTGAGTCCTGCGAGACTCCCCTCTCCCGGGGGTGCGGGCGGGTGGGCTGGGTGAGGAGCCGGGGGGTGAGGGCCCGCCTACCGCCTCTTCTGCCGGGCCTCGACCACGTGCCGCAGCTCGCGCAGCAGCTCCGCGGTCAAGCTCTTTTGCTCCACCGCTTTCTGGAAGAGGATCAGCGAGGCAGCGGCTTCGCGCCCGAGACGGAGGCTGTGGAACAGGGGGAGGACCTCCGCCGCCAGCGTCTCCAGCTCGGCGGCTCGCCCCTGCTCGGCGTAGAGGGCACCGAGGTCGAGCGAGATCAGCGCCGCGTCGAACGGCAGATCGTGCTCGACGAACCAGCCGCGGACCTGCTGGAAGAGGGCCTCGGCGGATTCCCACTCCTGCAGCCCCGCCGCGATCTGAGCCTCCAAGCTCTGTATGCGAACTTGGATCACCTCCGGCCAGGGCCAGAGGTCGGCTAGACCTTCGAAAGACTCGCGAGCCTCCTGAAAACGCCCCATCTGGGCGAGACAACAGACTAAATTGTGACGGACGTAGGCGGGAAGATGTGGCTCGCGCTGCGGATCCAGGAGCTCGGGGACCTGTTGAAGCTCCGCCAGGACGTTCTCAAGGTGGCCCAGCTCCTCGAGAGTCTTGGCGCGTTTGAGCAAGATGCGCCCTACCAGATGGGAATCGCCATCTTGCCGGTACAACGCCTCCGCCTCGGCGAGAGCCGCAAGGCTCTGCTCGAATCGACCCTGCTCCCGGCGGAGAGACGCCAACAGATCCAGGACTTCGGCGCGGACCCGTGGACGGCCGGTGGCCGCGAGAGCCTCCAGCAACGCCAGGGCTCGCTGAAACGCCACCTCCGCGGTGGTCAGCTCCCCCGCCACCCGGCGGGCGTTTCCCAGTACCGCCCACGCCCGGGCCTTGAGATCTCCCAGCCAGTCCCGATCGTACGACCGCTCGGGAAGTTGCTCGGCCACCAGGACAGCCATTTCACCCAGCAGAAGCGCCTGGTGTGCTTCCTCGTGCACCAGCTCGCGGCACTTGCGCATGAGGAGCTGGGCGAGCCCCCAGGTATGGAGCTCCTCGTCCGCGAGCAGGAGCTGGAGCCGGCGGTCCTCCGGCTGCTCCAGGAGCCGTGCCAGAAGCCGCGGGGCCTCTTGCCCCTCCCGCACGACGACACTCTCGTTCCAGTGGTCGAACCGATCCTGGAGCTTGCGGATCGCTTCGACCCGTCCCTGGCAGGTCGGACACCGGGCGAGCAAGTGGGGTACGACCCGCTCGCGCAGATCCTCCTCCGCAATCTCCCCGGACAAAAGATCGGCGAGCATCTCCAAGCTGAGGTGCTGCTGCATGATCGCGAAGGATACTAAATTTCCGCATTCTAGTAAACAGGCTCGCCTAGAGGAACAAGATTCCGTCAGAAATGGGAGGCGGAGGGGTAAGGGCTTCTTCACCCCTCCACCGAGCTCGTTCAGCAGCGACCGTCTGGATCCAGGCTGACGCGTTGCGCGATCTTGACGCCGTCGGGATCGAAGCTGCTGCGATGAGCAATCGCGATTCCGTTCGGGTCGAGAGCACCCCGGCTAGCCTGGGCGAGCGCAACACCATTCTGGTCGGGGCTGACGCGGGCAGCCGTCGTGGCCATCGGGGCCAGCAGCGCCAGGGTCGCGGCCAGTCCGAGGGTGACTCCCAGCACGCGAATCATCTTGGGCATGACTTCCTCCTTTCCCACCGGGCGAGGCACCCGCCCTCGTGGCAGTGCCTCGTCTCGTGGTCCTTGAAAGTTTGCCTAGATGATAGGATTTATTGTCCTGCAACGCATTACGACGCCTCCCAAGCGCGTGCCGCGGCAAGAAAGTTAGCCTCGCGCGCGCCCCTTGGCAGGCGCGCTTCAACCTGGCGCTTCTTCTCATCCAGCAGGGTCGGCATACCGAAGCCGAGAAGGAGCTCCGGTGGCTCGAGTCGCACGCCGGCGACGGGAGCCGAGTCGATGTGTTGTACGGCCGGTGGCACCTCACCCAGGGCCGGAGCGAGGAGGCGCTCACCCGTTTCGAGTCGGCCGCGGGCCGCGACTCGTCCAACCCGCAACAGATGAGGACGGCGAAGGACTTCACCATACTCCGCAAGGATCCGATCATCGACAAGAAGGGTGATGTCGCCCGCCAAGAAGTGATCTAGCAATCGACCAGGTGAGCCGTGAGGGTTCAAAAGCCCGGACACGAGGACATTGGTGTCCAGGACAATTCTCAAGGGGTGCGCCGCTCCTTACGGCTCTCCCGGATCTCGGCGTCGATCGCCTGAGGAGGCATGCGATCCAACCCCTTTTCGGCGGCTCGACGCCGCATTCGGGTCACTGCTCGCAGAGCACGCACCCGCCGGAGAGCATCTAAGACCTCTGCCAGGTTCTTTTCATCAACACCAACCAGAATACCCAGGGGCTTGCCGTTGGCGGCAACAGATCCCGCGCGCCGGCAAACTGACGAAAGAGCTGCCCGTCGAGGTCGTTGCGGTCGCTGAGCACCACCAGGGTCGGGTTCTCCATCTCCGGCTGCTGGACGATCTTGGCGGCATAGAAGACCATGGAGACGCTCTTGCCCGACCCCTGGGTGTGCCAGATCACCCCCACGCGCTAGTTGAGATCGCGCAAATCTCGTTGGTGTCGAAGAGCGCTGGAATGTCTTTCTTGTAACCCTGGATGTCTCGCCACGCTTGGTGGAGGCTCGTTCTCTCCGAGGTCGAGCTCTTGAGCTCGAAGACGGCCACAGGAATGCCGTTCAGATAGACCACCAAATCCGGTCGCGCCAAGCGTTGCGGCCCCCGGACCGTGAGCTGGTTGGTCACCAGCCAATCGTTGGCGTCCGCATCGGCCCAGTCCACGGCCCACGCGTGCTCTCCGCGTACGCCGTCCTTCCCGAGCACCTCCAGCTCGATGCCCTTCGTGAGGTACCGATGGAACACCTGGTTGTTCTCTTCGACGGATGCCGTAGGGGGTTGGAGGATCCGTCGGGCCGCCTCGTCCAGACCCGCCTCGGGAAGGCCCTCGTTGAAGCGCTCTACCGCTCCTCGCAGGCGCTCCTGCAGAAACACCTCGGAGATCGTGCCCCGCTCTTCGGCCAGATCCACCCCGGGCAGGTAGGAGTAGCCCAGTTCCTGAAAGTGAGCGATCGCCGCCTCTTCGACGACGGATTCGAAGGCAGTCACAGGGCCTCCGGAGTGGCGTTTACGGTGACGGTTTCGAAGAACAAGCCCAAGGGCTCCGTTTCTCGGCGACTACTGTACACTCTTGGCTAGACGTGAGGCGGCTCTTCAGGAGACCCCCAGATCCGCAGTCTCTCGATCCCGAGCCCTTTTCATAGCTTTTTAGAGAAATCTGCTTGCGTACATCGTGCTTTTGCACGGGGCAAAACACCAATGTACGCGGTACAAAGCCCTTGTGCACGGTGCAAAAGCCCATTGTACGAAGTACAGAGGTCTTGCGCACGGTGCTCGAGATCCATGTACGCCGTACATCGAATCAGCGCACGGGGAGGAAGATCGATGTACCGCTTCTGAAGCCGATTTCGGCCTCCGAACGGGCCTCCTACTCCGGTAGAAGCTCGCGGGCCGCTCCCTTCGGCAAGGACCCGTGAGGCGCTGAGAACATGAATCGAGCCAAGCCTTCCAAACACGACCTTCTTCGGGAAGTCCTTACCGAGGTGCTCGAAGACTTCGCTCTCGTTGAAGCGATCGACCTCTCACACCGCTTCCTCGATGAGCTCCTCGGCCTGTGGGACTTGGATCTCCCCGGAGATCAGCTTTGGGAGGAGGGCATCGCGAAGCTCGGCAAGGGTGCAGGACCATGCCGACACCTTCCGCGAGGGTCTCCACCCGGATCTGCGGGCGGACTACATCCTGGCCAACCCACCGTTCAACGTCAGCGAGTGGCACGGCGAGCAGCTCGAGCAGCCCGGCACCCTTCACCGCAACGCCCGCACGGGGTCCGTCCTCGCCACCAGGCGTGCCGGGAGCCAGGCCGCCAGCAGCGCCGCGGCGAGCAGGAGCGCTCCGAATCCCAACAGGGTCCAGGGATCCGCCGGGTCGGCTCCGGGCACCACCGTGTCGAGGTGGCTGCGTAGGGGCCAGAAGACGAGGAGCCCGAGGGCTCCGCCGATCCCTACGGTCCCCAGCCCACGCCCGACGACGCGCCGCACCAGACCCGCCACCGGCGCGCCGAGCGCGACCCGGATGCCCAGCTCGTGCCGCCTCCGGCGGGTGTCGTAGAGCAGGGTGCCGGCCAAGCCCGCCCCGGCCAGCACCAGCGCGCACCCCGCGAAGACGGAAAGCACCAGCGTGTAGAAACGCTGACGAGCCAGCGACTCGGCGAGCACCGTCTCCATCGGCCGAAGCTCGCTGACGATCGCCCTCGGCACCACCTCGGCGAGGACCGTGCGGAGCTCCTCGAGCGACGGCAGCGCCCCGGCACGCACCGCGAAGGTGAGCCCGGAAGCCCAGGTCCCCATCGGCTCGTAGGGCAGGTAGATCTCGGGCTCCAGGGGCTGGTCGGCGCCCCAGTGGCGGATGTCCTCGACCACCCCCGCGACCCGCATCTCCTCCGAGCTGAATCGGACGGTCTGACCGAGGGCTTTGGTGGACCCGAACAGCTCGTCCGCCGCCGCGGCGTTGAGGATCACCGGGCTGACTCCGTCGGAGCGGTCGTCGGGGGCGAAGCCGCGGCCGGAGCGGAAGCGGGCACCCAGCGCCTCGAAGTAGCCGGCGCTGATCGGATGGATCCAGAGCGGGTCGAGCTCGCGGTCGTTCCAGTGCAGCTCGCCGCGCCAGCAACAGCGGCGGCCGCCGCTGATCTGAAACGGCACGGACAGCCCGGCACCCACCGCACGGACACCGGGCAGGGCGCTGACCCGATCGCGGATCCGCTCGACGGCGGCGCCCCGTTGCTCCTCGGGAAGGTCGCGGCCGACGTTGATGTCCACCGCGTAGGCGCCTTCGGCGGTGAATCCCGGGTCGACCGTGACCAGCTCGCTGAAGCCCCGGACGACGGTGAGCGAGCCGACCAGCAGCAGCGAGGCCAGCGCGGCTTCGGCGGCCACCAGGCCACGGCTCCCCACCCGCGCGACGCGGCTACCGGTCTCGGTCTCCGCACGGCGCAGAACGGCGGCAGGGGCCGTGCGAGAGGCCCGCCAGGCCGGCGCCAGCCCGGCCACCAGACCGGTCAACAGCGACAACGCCAGGGCGGCCGCGGCGACCCGCAGATCCACCGCCACGTCGCCGACGCGCGGGAGCTCCCCTGGCTCGAAAGCCCGGAACAGCTCGACGCCCACCGCCGCCAGACCCAGCCCGACGACGCCCGCCAGCAACGCGAGGAGGACCGACTCGGTGAGAAGCTGGCCGAGGAGGGCGGTTCGTCCGCCGCCGAGCGCACGGCGCACCGCCAGCTCGCCCCGCCGCGCCGTGCCCCGCGCCAGAAGCAGGCTGGCCGCGTTGCCGCAAGCGACGAGCAGGAGGAGCGTGGCACCGCCCAGCAGGATCAACAGCGGGCTCCGCGCGTCGCCGGTGGTGGCTTCCTCCAGGCTGATCGGAGGAAAGGTACGCGACGGGGAGCCGTCGTCCTGGGCGTAGAGGCCGGGGAAGTCGCGGGCGAAGACCTCGGCCCGCGCCCGGAGCTGCTCGGTGGCCTGTTCCAGCGTCGCCCCCGGGGCGAGATGCCCCACCACCCGGAAGCTACGATCATGGCGGTCGAGCTCCGGGTCGGTGGGATCGATCGGCACCCACAGCTCGACCCCCGGACCGGTGAGCGCGTGCGGCGCGACGAACGAGGCGCTGAGCACGCCCACGATCTCGACTGGGTGGCCGTCCACCGGGAGGGTGCGGCCGACGATCGCCGGGTCGGCGCCCCAGCGGCGCTCCCAGGCGGCGTGGCTGAGGACCGCCACCCGGCCCCCCTGCCGGTGCTCGTCGAGCGTCGGCAGCCGGCCGAGGGCGACTTTCGCGCCGAGCATCTCGAAGAAGCCGTCGCTCACCCGCGCACCGGCGATCGCCTGCGGCGGCTCGTCGGTGAGGGTCAGGACCTGGCCGGACGCCGCCGCCAAGGAGTCGAACGCGGGGACGGTGTCCCGCCAGTCCAGAACGTCGGGCCACGCATGAGCGCTCTGGGTGACCACGCCGAGGCGCTCGGGCTCCGGGTAGGGCAAGGCGCGCATCAGCACGCCGTCGACCACCGACAGAACGGTCACCGTGGCACCGATGCCGAGACCCAGCAGCGCCACGACGCCAACCGTGAGCCCGGGGGCCCGCACCACCGCCTTGCACGCCTGGCTCGCGGTGGCGCCCAGCGTGGCACCGAGGTGCCCTCTGCCGGACAGGGCTCCTCTCCGCTGGCGGCGGAGCTCGCTCCCCTCTTCCAGGGCTCCACGGACCACGCCGGCCCAACCGGCGACGGCGACGGTCCAGGCGCGGCGCAGACCGCGGGTCTGGCGGGCCTCTCGCACGGTCCGCCGGAACAGCGCGACGCTCTCGGCGCCGTACTCGCGGCGGAACGACCGCGGCAGAAGACGGAGCAGGAGGCGGTAGACGGCGACGCTGAAGCCGGTCATCCCGCCACCCCCTCGCCGGTTTCGAGCAGCCGCGACAGGCGGGCGACCTGGGTCAAGCGATCGAGGCGCGCCGCCTCGGCGGCGGCCACCGCACGCCCGAGCCCGGTCAAGGCGAAGTAGCGCCGCTGCTCGAGGGGTGCCTCCTCGTCGGTCGGCGGCTTGGCCTCGTCGACCAGGCCGTCCCGGCGCAGCCGCTTGAGCGAGCGGTAGAGGTTGGCCGGATCGAGCGGCACCTCGTCGCCGATGCGCTCCTCCACGGCCGCCAGGATCCCGTATCCATGGAGCGGACCGTCGGCCAGGACGAGCAGAATGAGGAAGTCCCGGGGGCTGAGGGGCAGGTGATCGGTCGGTTGCATGGCGGGACGATACAGGGTCGGGTGACCAGTGTCAATTGACGGCGAATTCTCGACAGGCCGAGGATGCGGGAAGTAGGGGAGGAGCTCGCCTCCTCCCGGGCTTGGCGCCTCTGAGTCAGGGGGGCCAGCGCCCACCCGCACCGCGGGCGAGGGGGGAACGCGAGATTCGAGGGCTTACTGAACGCGAAGGCGGCTCATCTGTGCCGGACTCCCCTCTCCTGGGGGTGCGGGCGGGTGGGCCGGAAGAGGGGCCGGGGGTGAGGGTCGCGTCCCTCCATGACGCGGCCCTCTTCTGGGATGAATACCGCGAGATGCGCGGAGAGCTTCCCTGGGAGCGGGATAAGGAGGGGAGCAAGCCGGAGAGCTAAGCTGGCTTCTCCGAGGGGCGGTGGAACACTCCGCCGCCCCAGTCTGTTACCCTGGGTGCTATGGCTGACCGCTCAAGCAAGGACGACAAGCGCCCCCGCGACTTCAACCAAAGCGCCCTCCAGATCGTCAAGGAAGCGACCGGCGAAGAGGAGCCCTTCGAGTCGCCGGAGAAGAACCCCCACGCCGTCGCCCTTGGACGGCTCGGTGGCAAGAAGGGCGGCAAGGCGCGGGCAGATAATATGACCCCCGAAGAGCGTCGAGAAGCAGCAAGATTGGCTGCCCTGGCGCGATGGCATCCTGATAACAAAAAAGAGGGATAGAACTTTGGCGCAGAAAGTCTCCGAACAAAGTGCGAACTACATTATCGAAGGCCAACTAGACGACAGAATTGGGGATCTTGAAGACAATCTTTCGGCAAGCGTACTGACCTACATCGGGGCCATTGGTTATGGATCCGAAGACTTGGTACGGCACGCAGTTGAAGAGATCGACCGCAAGAAGAACCGCTTGGTTGTAATACTAGAAACCACGGGAGGATATATCGACCCAGTAGAGCGAATCGTTGGAATCCTGCGCCATCATTTCAAGAGAGTGGATTTCATAATACCTAATTTTGCTATGTCGGCCGGGACCGTGCTGGTCATGTCCGGTGATTCGATCATGATGGACTACCATTCAGTGCTCGGACCGATTGACCCCCAGGTTCTACGTCAAGATGGTTCAGGATGGATTCCGGCGACAGGATACTTGATTCAATTTGAGAGACTCATTGAAAAGTCACGGAACGGTGAGCTAACCACGGCTGAGATGGCCCTTCTATTGAACAGATTTGATCCAGCAGAGCTGTACCATTATGAACAGGCCCGTGAACACTCCATCCTTCTACTGAAGCAATGGCTCGTAAAGTTCAAGTTCAAGGACTGGAGGAAGACCCGAACAAAAGGCAAGAAAGTTACTCCAACGATGCGTCGTGAACGGGCGGAAGAGATAGCCAGCATCTTGAGCGATACTGATCACTGGCACTCGCATAGCCGGGGAATCACCATGGAGGTGTTACGCAAGGACCTTAACTTGGAGATCGATGACTTCGGCGAGAATGCGGAGCTACAAGAGAAGGTCCGGACGTACTACATACTCTTGAAGGACTACATGATGCGCAGGTCACACTTTGGTATACTCCACGCGGGAGGTCATTATGAGCCGTTCATCTTCTGACCCGAAGAATGACTACGGCGTTGATACTGAAGCACTTATCGCGTCCAATCCCGACGTAGATAGGAGCCAGTTGGAGGCTGTTCAGTCGGTCCTCGGTAGACTTAGGGATGCTGGAGTAAGGCAAGACACCTACAATCTAGCGTCCCCGTTCGAGAGACGGCCCTCTGCCCACCAACGCCAAGGTCGACCCAGTTTGCGACTCCGCCGCTAGGAACCTACCTCAAAACACTCCCCCTTTGTTGGCTCGCAATGCCAACAAGGGGGAGATTCGTTCTTGACATTTGCTAGGTCGCTCAGGCATAAGGTCAGTATGCCGAACGTCCTAAAGCCGAAGAAGCGAGTCGCCATCGTCGCCGCCCTGACCGAGGGGTGCTCGATCCGTTCCACCGCCCGCATGGTCGGAGTGTCCCGCAACACGGTCACCAAGCTGCTGTTGGACTTAGCCGAAGCGTGCGCGGAGTACCAGAACGAGGCGCTGCGGGAGCTGCCCTGCAAGCGGGTGCAGGCGGACGAGATCTGGTCGTTCGTCTACTCGAAACAGAAGAACGTCCCGGCGGCCAAGCGCGGGCAGTTCGGCTACGGCGACGTCTGGACGTGGACGGCACTCTGCGCGGACACGAAGCTCGCGGTCTCGTGGCTGGTGGGCTCCCGGGACGGCGGCGTGGCGACCGAGTTCATGCGGGACGTGGAATCCCGGATGGCGAGCCGGGTGCAGCTCACCAGCGATGGACACCGAGCGTACCTGGAAGCCGTAGAGGATGCCTTCGGGGCGGACGTGGACTACGCGATGCTACAGAAGCTCTACGGGGAGGATCCCCAGGCCGAGAAGCGCTACAGCCCCGCCAAGTGCATCGGAGCCAAGGTAGAGGTCATCCAGGGCGATCCCGAGCCCTGCCATGTGTCCACCTCGTACGTCGAGCGGCAGAACCTCACCATGCGGATGAACATGCGCCGCTTCACCCGGTTGACGAACGCCTTCTCGAAGAAGGTCGAGAACCACGCCGCCGCTATCGAGCTGCACTTCATGGTCTACAACTTCGTCCGTTCCCACGGGTCCCTGCGGACCGAGAAGAACAACAGGGTCACGCCCGCCATGGCGGCCGGAGTTGCCCGCCGCCCCTGGACTATCGAGGACGTGGTGGGGCTGATCGATTCAAGAATTTGAAACTGAGCCACTACAATCCTCCACCAAACCTGTACAACCGAATCTAAACGCAGTATCATCTTCGCAGCTTCCACTAATTCTTATCAGTGAGCTTGCGGTACGTAGTCCGCGTGTATCGGTCTCCATGACGGGAACGGCTTCCTGTCCGGTGGCCTTTGGCAGTCCCTTACCGAGTAGGAGGATCTTGTGAAGACGAGCTCATGTTGGTCGCGGTTTACCTTGTGCGTGCTCCTTTTGGCCCTTGCAGTCGCCCCCGCCCAGGCCTTCGATCTCATCGACAGTGGGATCGACATCTGGGTCACCCGCTCGAGCGGTGCCACGTTCATCGGCTTCGAAGAGAACGTGCTGCCGGCGGACTTCTTCTGCTCCGGCTCCAACCCGTTCGCCGGCAAGATCGCCTTCCGGGGCGTGCCGGTGGCCACCTTCCCGCAAGGCGCTCTGGGCCGTACGGACACCATCGTCCAGCGTCTCGACGAGGCCGTGTTCGACCAGGACGGCATCGCGGTCACCCGTCTCCAGGTGCGTGCGCTCCAGTTCGAGGCGGTGCAGCCGCTGCGCAACGAGTGCGGAACCTTCAACGTGCGGGTGAGCCTCGACGGCGAGCAGCCGATCACCGAGATGCGGATCGTCCGGGAGAACCCCAACGGCGGCCGCTTCGAGGCCGAGGTGGCGGTCAACGCCAGGATCGTGTTCACGCCGATCGATCACAAGGGCGAGATGCTGGAGATGACCCTCGAGGTGCGGTTCCCACCGCGCCGCAACTCGCTGTGGGCCCAGCGTCCAGGCTCGGACGCGGTCAAAGCCGAGGGCTTCGTGGTGGTCGACACGGACTTCGACGGGCAGCCCGACACCTTCGTGCCGGGCACCTCCCGCAACTTCACCGCCGGTTGGCCGTCGAAGCCGGTGGACGCCGACATCTTCCGCCGCCTCCAGGATCCGACCCAGAGCGAGGTGTCCGGAACGCTGCTGGACGGCGTCAACACGGCCCAGCTCCCGCAGGGTCTGGCCAACATGGCGGAAGGCCTCACCGCCTGCAGCATCAACTGCCACTGCGAGCCGTCCTGCGGTGACCACTGCCTGGTGTCGACCTGCGAGCTCTGCGAGATTCCGTAACACCTCGCGCAGACGACACGGAACCACGAGCCCCGGGCTGCACCGGCGACGGCGCACCCGGGGCTTCTTGGTCTGAAGGCCCTCACACCCCCGCCGCGGCCTTGAGGCGCTCCGGGTCGCGCACCACCACCCGCTCGCGGCCGCCGGCGACCAGACCCTCGCCTTCCCAGGCGGAGAGCAGACGGCTCACCGTGTACAGGGTCGTGCCCGTCATCTCGGCGAGATCCTGGCGCGACAGGGGTACATCGATCAGCACGCCCTCTTCCACCGGTCGCCCCACCTGGTCCGCCAGACGCAGCAGCGTGCGGGCCAGACGCGGGGCCACCCGCTCGGTGGAGACCTCCCGCAGACGTCCGGTGACCTCCTCCATGTGGTCCGCCATGGCCTCGCCCGCGACCCGCAGCAGCTCGGGTACCTCGCGGGTGAGCGTCTGGAGGGCGGTGCCGCTCCAGCGCAGCGAGCGGCTCGCCACCGCCGCGTGAGCGCTCACCGGATAGGTGCGGCCGGGCAGCAGCGAGATGGCGGCGAAGGGCTGGCCCGGGGAGACGAAACGCACCACCAGCTCCTCCCCGTCGGCCGAAACCTGGGTGAGCTTGATCCGCCCCTCGGTGAGCAGAAAGAACGAGACCGCCGGATCCCCCTGGTGAAAGAGCGGGTGCCCGGCCTCGACGGCGTGGTCCTCGGCGGTCTCCAACATCCGCCGCCGTTCGGCGTCGGTCAATCCGGCGAGCAGGCGGGCTTCCGCCAGCAGCTCGAGATCGCTCCCCCCACCCTGGTCCCGGACCATGGACCAGATCCTCTCACGGGAGGCGGACCGAGACCCACTCTACGCACTACCGCTGGCGCTCCCGATGCAGCTCCCCGTGGACGCTGCATGCCGCTCCGCGACCGCTCACGAGCCCGGGGTGGACGCCACGGAGGCCGCCGGGGCACCGCCCTCGAGCGGCTCCGTCCGGCTGTACTTGAGCACCCAGATCATGGCCAGCGACACCAGGGCCAGAAAGATGAAGACCACGAAGCCGATGGCGTAGCCGCGCTGCCCGAGGTCGCGCACCGCGAACCCCAGCATCGGCGGGATGGCAAAGCCCCCGAAGGCGCCCAATCCACCGACCCAGCCGGCGGCTCCTCCGACCGCCTCGGGCACCGCCTGGGGCACGATCTTGAACACCGCCGCGTTGGTCACCCCCATGCCCACCGCCAGCAGCACCACCCCCGGCACCGCCAGCTCGAACTGGTCGGCGGTGGTCATCACCAGGGCGCCCGCCAGCATGATCAGCAGCGCCAGGACCGCGGTGTTCTCGCCACCCTCGGCGAGGTGGTCGGCCATCACACCGCCCAGAATCCGAATGGCCGAGGTGAGGACCGAATAGAGGGCGGTCAGGGCGCCCGCCAGCACCACGCCGGTGCCAAAGAAGGAGGTCCAGTAGGTGGGCAGCCAGGCGGTCAAGGCGATAAAGCCGCCAAAGGTGGTGAAGTAGACCAGCACCAGTGCCCAGGTACGCCACACTCGGGCGGAGATCCGCAGGCTGTCCCGCAGGCTGCCAGCGGGGAACAGCTCCTGGCCCCGAGCCGCCGCCTCCCGCCGCGCCACCTCCGGCGACGCGCCGCCAGCCCGCGCCTGGAAGTACCAGGCGTTGCGGCCCAGATAGAGATAGCCCACGGTGCCGACGGCGAGGAAGACGAGCCAGGCCAGATACGAGCCGGCCAGACCGAGGGAGGCCAGAGCCACCGGGATGAGCAGCGAGAACATGCCCGGCGCCAGGTTGCCGACCCCGGCGAACACCGCCAGCGCCTTGCCCTGCCGGCGCTGGGGGAACCAGTAGGAGACCTGACCGATGCCCACCGAGAAGGTGGCGATGCCGCAGCCGCTGAGCAGCCCCAGGAGCAACAGGACCGGGTAGAGGGTCGTGGAGACGTGCTCCGGATCGAGCAGCGACACCACCAGCCACAGCCCCGCCATCCCCACCAGCGAAAGGACCAGCAGGACCAGAAACGGGCGGCGGCCGCCGGTGGTGTCCACCCAGGCGGCGAAGGGAATTCGCAGCAGCGACCCGGAGAGCGCCGGTGCGGCCACCAGAAAGCCCACCGCCAGCGGCGAGAGGTCCATCACGTCGCGGAAGTGACCGGCGGTGGGACCGAACAGGGCCACCGCGGCAAAGCCGACGAAGAAGCCGAGGGTGGCGCCGAGCAGCCCCTCGTTGGGCGTGCCCTTGAAGGAGAGGGAGGCGGTATCGGCGGTCATGGGGCGGAGCCCTCCTTCCGGCCCGGCTCCGAGACCGCCGCTTGCGCGGTGACGTCGAACCAGGCGAGCAAATGGTGAAGACCGTAGAGACCCAGCAGGGTCGCCAGGAGGATCAACGTCAGATGTAGCGCGTAGGCGCGCAGGTTGTTGCGGAACAGGAGCCACGGGTCGCCGTGCTGGGAGTCCAGGGGATGGGTGCCCTGGAGATACTCCTGCGCGTCGGGGATGCCGTCACCGTCCAGGTCGCTGTCGAAGCCGAGCTCCGCGGCCAGCGCCTCCGGGTCCGAGGTGCGCAGCTCGAGAAACCGCCGCTTCCCCACCACCCGCAGGATCAGGTCGCCGAAGTCGTTGAGGATCGGGCTGTCGACCCGGGTCCCCGGCTCGAAGGCGCCGCGTGCCTGGTTGAGACGCTCCAGCTCCTCCGGCGTCAGGGCCCGGATCTGCCCCGGCCGCACTCCCTCCGGACCGTCCGGATGGGTGTGACACAGCGAGCAATCGATGGATCGGCCGGAGTGCATCTCGACAAAGGTCTCGAATTCCGGATAGGCCGCGGCGGGAGCAACACCCCCGAAGGCCAGGGCGGCGACGAGACAGACGACCGGAACCGTGCCCGAGACCGCTGCACCGATGCGGGGATTCATCCTCCACCTCCCCGGAAGATCTCGTAGAGGGTCTGGCCGAAGACGGTCATCACCACCAGGTAGAGGGCGGCCACCACGGCCAGCAGACGCAAGGTGCGCCGGCTGCTACCGCGGAACAGCCACGGCGCCGCCGTCAGCACCCCCAGGGAGGCCATCGAGCCCAGCGACACGACCCAGAAGGGCAGAAGCTCCAGCGGGTAGTAGAGAAAGTAGAAGTACCACTCGGGCTTGATGCCGTCGGGGGTGGAGCCCATCGAGTCGTAGGCCTCGAACAGCGGGTAGGGATAGAGCGATTCGAAGGGCAGACACAGAGCCAGGACGAAGAGCGCCAGAAAGGCGACCCCCCAGAGCCAGAAGTCCTTGAGCAGGAAGAAGGGGAAAAAGCGCTCGGTCCTGCCGCTGGGCCGGTCGACCCCGGGGCTCATGCCGTGGAGCTGCACCGCCAGCAGATGGAGCCCGAGCAGCGCAAAGGTGACCAGCGGGAGCACCACGACGTGGATGGCATAGAAGCGCGAGAGCGTCGCCTGACCGACCGCCGCCTCCCCCTGGATCAGCTCGCGGAGCTGCCGTGGCCACTCCGACAGGGCACCGGGCAGGTAGCGGCCCATTTCTTCGATCGACTGCAGCCCCACCTTGGTGGCGTTGACCGCGATCTGGTGCCAGGGCAACAAATAGCCGGTGAAGCCGAAGGCGAAGGCGATCAGCAACAGCACCACCCCGGACACCCAGGTGATCTCGCGCGGCTTGACAAAGGCCTTCATGGCGAAAGCGGTGAGCAGGTGGGCCATCAGGGTCAACAGCAGCGCAGAGGCGGCCCAGGTGTGGAGATTGCGGATCAGCGCCCCGCCGCTCACGTGGTGGGTGATGAAGTCCACCGAGGCGTGGGCGTCGCTCACCGTAGGCTCGTAGTAGAACAGCAACAGCAGCCCGGTGACGAGCTGGACGACGAACAAAAAGATCGCCAGCCCTCCGAGATAGTACGCCCAGCTCATGCGGTGGACCGGTACCTCCTTGGAGGTGAAGAGAGACCGGACGTTCATCTTCTCCACCGGCAACCGGTCGGAGAGGACTTGCAGCGCGGTCTCGAGGCGACCCGGGCCGGCCATCACGCCACCTCCCGTTCGAGGTCCTCGAAGCTGCGGGCGATCCACACCTCGTAGTCCTCCAGCCGCTCCGGCGACGGCATACCCAGCGTCTGACCCGAGGGGGACCAACCGGCGACGACGGTGCCGTCGGTGTCCCGCAACACCCAGCCCAGGTGGGGCAGCGGCTCCTTCGCCGGTGAGCCGGGGTTGGGCTTGCCGGTCTCCAGATCGAAGTACGAGATGTGGCAGGGGCAGAGCAACCGGCCGCGGGCGTCCACCTCGCTGGCCACGGTGCAGCCCAGATGCGTGCACTTGGCGGAGATCAGCAGCGGCAGCCCGTCGGCCCCGCGAAAGGCCAGGGCCGGCCGCATCCGGTAGTCGACGAAGTACCTGCCCCGGTCGGTGGAAAGATCCCCCAGCCGGGCGATCCGGATGTAGGGCTCACGCATCCGCTCGAGCTCCAGTTGCCTTTCCTCGGCGGTGCGCTGGAGACGGTGCAGCCGGGTGCCCAGCAGCGCGCTCTCCTCCTCCAACGACATGCGGGGACCCTGGAAAAAGTGGAGCAGCTTGTCCATCACTCCCAGCGAGAGCAGGAGCCCGGCGGCTCCCGCGCCGGCCAGCCCACGGATCAGATGGCGCCGGGTCACGCGCTGCTGCATCGCCTCGGCCGCCTCCTCCAGCCGGCGCCGGGTGGCCCACACCACCCGCTGGGGGGGACGCACCAGGTAGCCCAGGGGCAGAGAGAAGACGTGCACCAGCCGGGAGAAGGGCACGATCAGAAAGATCGCCCACGCCCCCACCAGGTGGAGCTTGACCAGGGGTGGCAGGGCCGCGACGTACGAGACGTCGGGTTGGAGCTCGAGCAGGCTCCACAAATAGGGAGTGATGGTGCCCACAGACCAGACGGCGCCCCAGCGGTGCATCACCGCCACCCCCAGCCCCACCACCACCTGGAACCCCAGAAGCAGCACCACCGCCAGGTCCAGGACGGTGGAGACATGCTGGAGCTTCGACGCCGTGATGCGGCGCAGAAAGAGCACCCCGAGACCCACCACCGTGAGCGCCGCCGCCGCCACCCCGACCGTCTCGACGGCGAGGAGGAAGGGCCGGTGCGCCACCAGGTCCCGCCACAGGACGGGCGCCAGAAACGGCACCAGGTGCCCCACCAGGAGCACCAGGATGCCCAGGTGGAACGGCACGGTACCCCATCGGAGGGCCCGGCTTTCGAGGAATTGAGAGGACAGAGCCGAGTAGGTGAAGCGCCGCGTGCGGTAGCGGTAGAGAGAGCCGAAGACCAGCAGCGCCAGCGCCAGGTAGGGCAGGGCGGCGAAGAGGAAGAGGTCGAGAGGGGTGGCGGTCATCGGGTCTCTCCTCCGGGGTCGGGGTCGGGGTCGCGATCCCGGTCGCCGGCCGGCTCCATCGAGGCCCGGACGGCGGCCAGGGCGTGACGATAGGGGTTGTCGCCGCCCTCCAGCCCACGGGCCATCGCGGGCAGGGCCGGGAGCAGACAGAAGCGCACCAGCTCGCGCCACTCCTCCGGGTCCATGCGGGGGGCGAAGCGCAGCACCACCGCCAGGTGATCCGGCAGCTCCGGCCCAGGGTCGAAGCCGGCACCGGCGTGGGCCTCGGCCAGCCCGGCCATCAGACGCGCGCGCTGGAAGCTGTTCTCACCGAACAGATGCACCGAGAGGTAGGGGACGCAGGCGGGGGCCAGCTCGAAGGTGCGGCCATGGGTCTCCAGCAGCCGGTCCGGACCCAGCTCGCGGGCCTGCTCGACAAAGCGGTCGAGGGCCGCGGCGGCCTGGAGCCAGCCGCCGGTGCGGAGAGCGTCGCGGGCCTCCGCCACCGCGGTCAGGGCCTCCGTGCCAGGGGGGTCGAACACCGCCGCCAGGGCGGGACCGAAGGTACGGAGGGCGTCGCCAGTCCCGACGGGGGGCTCCTCCGGAAGCCCCCGGGAGCGAGCCAGCGCTGCCAGAGGCACGTCCACCCGCTCGCCCCCCACCGGGTCGCTCACCCGGTGCGCCGGATCGGTGCTCGGGGTCCCGGTCGGGATCCCGGTCGAAGCCCTGGTCGAGGTTCTGGTCGAGGTTCTGGTCGAGGTCATGGTCGAGGTCATGGTCGGCGCTCCTCCCTAGCTCCCCCGTTTTGGCGGCTCGGTGGCGCCCAGCCCGCAGGAGCCGCGGCACATCTCCGGCTCGCAGACGCCGGCCAGGGCTTCCTCGCGGTGGAGCGGCGGCAGGACGTAGCGGTCCTCGAGGGTGGCCAGCGCGGTGAGCCGGTAGATCTCGTCCGCCTGCGACGGGGTCAGCCCGGCCTCGCGCAGCACCCGCTCGACCCGCGCCGGATCGACGTCGTCGAGATCGCAGGCACGGCGCGCATAGCGCACCGCCACCAGCCGCTTCATCGCCTGCCGCACCACCTCCACGTTGCCGGCGGCGAACAGCCGGGCGAGGTACTGGAGGGGCAGCCGGGCCTTGTCGATGGGTGCGAACAGCTCGTCGGTGCCGTTGCCGTCGTCCTCCATACCCGCGTGGGCGTAGGCACCGTCACCGCCGCGGCCCATCACCGGCATCAGCGGTGGCACGTAGAAGAGCATCGGGAGAGTGCGGAACTCCGGGTGCAGGGGCAGCGCCAGTCCCCACTCGACGACGAAGCGGTAGACCGGCGAGCGGCCGGCGGCGTCGATCATCTCCGGGGGCACCCCGTTGCGCGCCGCGCGCGCCCGCACCTCCGGGTCTCGGGGATCGAGGATCAGGTTGCGCTGCGCCTCGACCAGCGTGCCGGTGGGTGCCTTGGCCACCTCCTCCAGGCGGTCCGCGTCGTAGAGCACCACCCCCATGTAGCGGATGCGTCCGACGCAGGAGTGGAAGCAGGCCGGCGGTTGGCCGGTCTCCAGCCGCGGGAAGCACAGGATGCACTTCTCGGACTTGCCGGTGCGCCAGTTGAAATACACCTTTTTGTAGGGGCAGGCGACGACGCACGCGCGCCAGCCGCGGCAGCGGTCCTGGCTCACCAGCACCACGCCGTCCTCACCGCGCTTGTAGAGCGCGCCGGAGGGGCACGAGGCCACACAGCTCGGGTTCGCGCAATGGTTGCAGATGCGCGGCAGGTACATCATGGCCAGGCTCTCGACGTCGAACAGCGCGCGGCGCTCGTCCTCGGTCAGCCCCTCCAGGTTGGGATCGTTCTCGGCGTAGACGGGCGAGCCGGAGAGATCGTCGTCCCAGTTGGGGCCGGCCTCGATGTCGATCTCCTCACCGGTGATCTGCGACACCGGCACCGCCGTCGGCTGGTCGTCGCCGGCCTCGGCGTCGAACAGGTCGTTGTAGCGGTAGGTCCAGGGCTCGTAGTAGTCGTCGAGCCCCGGCTGGTTGGGGTTGTAGAACAGCTTGAGCAATCCGCCGGCGCGGCTCTGGCTGCGCAGCTCGAGCTTGCCGCCGCCGGTGACCCGCCAACCGCCCCGGTGCTCCACCTGGTCTTCCCACAAGGTGGGATAGCCGGTGCCGGGCTTGGTCTCCACGTTGTTCCACCACATGTACTCGGCCCCCGGCCGATCGGTCCACACGTTCTTGCAGGCGATCGAGCAGGTGTGGCAGCCGATGCACTTGTCCAGATGGAAGACCATCGAGACGTGGGCTCGGACATCCATGACTCCTCCGTTCCTCCCCTCACCACGGGGGCTTGTCCGCCTTGCGCACCGCCACGTAGGTGTCGCGGTTGACGCCCGGCGGGCCCCAGTAGTTGAAGAAGTAGGTGAACTGGGCGTAGCCGCCGATCATGAACAACGGCTTGAGCCGCGCTCGGGTCAGGCTGTTGTGCGCGCCGGCGCGGCGAGGCTGGCCGTTGCGGGTGCGCAGTCGGGTCTTGGGATTGCCGACGGTGCGCTCGGTGGCGTGGTAGAGAAAACACAGCCCGCGCGGGATGCGGGCGCTGACCACCGCCCGGGTGACCACCACGCCGTGGTCGTTGAGCGCCTCTACCCAGTCGTTGTCCCGGATGCCCAGCAGCCCGGCGTCGCGGTCGTTGATCCAGATCGGCTCGATGCCGCGCGACAGGGTCTCCATCCGCAGGTTGTCGCCAAAGGTGGAGTGGATGTGCCACTTGCCATGCGGCGTCAGATAGTTGAGCACCAGCGAGCGGTGATCCGGGCCGGTGCGCACCAGGTCGCGGGTGGCGTGGACGTCCGGCCGCGGCTTGAAGGTGGGCAGGTGCTCGCCAAAGGCCCGGTACGCCTCGTGATCGAGATAGAGATGCTGACGGCCGGTGAGGGTGCGCCAGGGGATCAGCTCCTCGACGTTCTGGCAGAAGGCGGCGTAGGTGCGGTCGCCGCGGGTGATGCCGGTCCAGTACGGCGAGGTGAGCACCCGCCGGGGCTCGTGGATCAGATCGTCGAAGCCGTAGCGCACGCCGCGGGTGTCCGCCGCCAGGTGGTCGAGGTCGCGGCCGGTCTTGGCGGCCTCCGAGCGGAAGGCCCGCCAGGCCAGCTCACCGTGGGTCTCGGCGGCGAAATGAAGGATCGCCTCGCACACCCAGCGGTCCTCCTCCAGCGACGGGTACACGCCACCGCCCCAGCGCTCCACCGGGTGGTTCTCCAGATAGCGGTCGTAGACGTCGTCCACCGCGTAGCCGGTGCCGTGGACCGCCAGCCCGTTGTTCCGAAACTGCGGCCCCAGCGAGACGAAGCGGCGGTAGAGGTTTTTGTAGTCCCGGGTGACCAGCGCCACGTTGGGCATGGTCTTGCCCGGGACCGGCTCACACTCGCCCCGGGCCCAGTCCTTGACCTCCGGCTGGGCGATCTCCGCGGGCGTGTCGTGGAGCAGCGGGGTCATCACCAGGTCCTCCACCGGATCCGGCAGGTGGGTCTGCGCCAGCTCGGCGGTATGGCGGGCGATCTCCTTGAAGATCTGCCAGTCGCTTTTGGACTCCCAGCACGGCGGCACCGCCTTCTGCAGCGGGTGGATGAAGCTGTGGAGGTCGGTGGAGCTGAGGTCGTCCTTCTCGTAGTAGGTGGCCGCCGGCAGCACGATGTCCGAGTAGAGGGCGGAGGTGTCCATGCGGAAGTTGAGATCCACCACCAGATCCATCTTGCCGCCGTTCTTCTCCAGATCCAGCCGGTCGTGCCACGCCACCTCCTCGACCTGGCCTTCGCCCTCCTCCTGGGCGATCAGGCTGTGGTCGGTGCCCAGGTAATGCTTGAGGAAGTACTCGTGGCCCTTGGCAGACGCCTGGATGGCGTTGCCGCGCCAGATGTACCAGACCCGGGGCCAGCAGGTGGGGTCGTCGGGGTCCTCCATGGCGAATTTGAGCCGCCCCTCGCGCATCTCGCGGGCGATGAAGCAGCCCACCTCCTCCGGCGTCTCGGCGCCCGCCAACCGGGCGTCCGCCAGCACGTCGGCGTTCTTTCGGTTGAGCTGGGGAAAGCACGGCAGCCAGCCGTTGCGTACCGCCAGGGCCTGCTTGTCGGCGGTGTGGCCGCGGGCCAGCGGGTGGTCGGCGTCGGCCACCGGGCACACCTCCCGGAAGGCGCGGTCGTAGCGCCACTGATCCGAGTGCATGTAGTGGAAGGACGGCGCGTTCTGGAGCCGTGGCGGACCGCCCCAGTCGGTGGCGAAGGCGATGGGGGCCCACGAGGCGGCGGGCACCAGCTTCTCTTGCCCCACGTAGTGGTTCCAGCCGCCGCCGTTCTTGCCCACCGCCCCGACCAGGATGAGCGAGGTGATGGCCGCCCGGTAGATCAGGTTGTTGTGGTACCAGTGGTTGGCCCCGGCGCCGAGGATGATCATCACCCGGCCGCCGGTCTTCTCCGCCGTGGTCCCCCACTGGCGGGCGAAGCGCTCCACCACCGTCGCCGAAACGCCGGTGAACCTCTCCTGCCAGGCGGGGGTGAAGGGGCGATGCCCGTCCCGGTAGCCCCGGGGCCAGTCCTCCCCTTCCGGCCGCGCCCCGCCGTAGCCTTCCGGCTCTCGGCGCACCCCGTACTGGGCGAGGAGCAGCTCGAAGGAGGTGGTGACCCAGCGCGGGCCGTCCACCGTCTCCACCCGCCGCACCGGCACGCCGCGGATGGCGGTCTGGTCGTCTGCGCCCTCGGAGAAATCCGGAAACACCACCGGCAGCACCGCCTCGGCGTGGCGATCGAGGGTCAGCGCCGCCTCGTAGGGCTCGCCGGTGACACCGTCCACCGGCTCGAGGTTCCACTCCCCCTTCTTCGCCTGCCAGCGATGCCCGACGGTGCCCCGGGGGCTGCGTAGCTCGCCGGTGGAGCGGTCGAGGACGAAGAGCTTCCAGTCGGCGTTCTCCAGCTCGCGGGTGGCCGCCACCTGCGCGGCGCGAAGGTTCTTGCCGGGGCGGTAGGCGCGAGCCTCGCCCTCTCCGGCCGGGCCGGCCGCGACCTCCTCGAGCTCGACCAGAAACGGCGCGTCGGTATAGGTCCGCAGGTAGTCCTCGAAGGCGGGGACCGGGCGCTCGACGTAATACTCCTGCAGCAGCACGTGGCTCACCGCCATCCAGAAGGCGCCGTCCTGCCCCTGGTGCAGCGGCACCCACTCGTCGGCGACCTTGGAGGTCTGGCTGAAGTCGGGGGAGAAGACCACCACCTTGGCGCCCTGGTGGCGGGCCTCGACCAGGAAGTGGGCGTCCGGGGTGCGGGTGGCCAGGACGTTCGAGCCCACCACCGCGATGAGCTTCGAGCGGTACCAGTCGGCGCTCTCGCCGACGTCGGTCTGCTCGCCCCAGATCTCCGGCGACGCCGGTGGCAGGTCGCAGTACCAGTCGTAGAAGGACAGGCACACGCCGCCCATGAGCTGGAGAAAGCGGGCGCCGGAGGCGTACGAGATCATCGACATGGCGGGGATGGGCGAAAACCCCACCAGCCGGTCCGAGCCGTGGGCCTGGACGGTGTGGAGGTTGGCGGCGGCGAGGATCTCGTGCACCTCGTCCCACGAGGCTCGCCGTAGCCCCCCCTTGCCCCGCGCCCGCTGCCAGCTCCGGCGCGCCTCGGGATCGGTGACCAGCGAGCGCCAGGCCGCCACCGGATCGTCCGGGTGGATCTCGCGGGCCTCCCGCCAGCGGTCGAGCAGCACGCCCCGAACGTAGGGGTACTTCACCCGCAGCGGGCTGTAGATGTACCAGGAGTAGGAGATCCCCCGCTGGCAGCCGCGGGGCTCGTAGGACGGCAGGTCGGGGGCGATGCGGGGGTAGTCGAGGGCCTGGAGCTCCCAGGTGACGATGCCCTGCTTGACGTAGATGTTCCAGCTACAGCTCCCGGTGCAGTTGACCCCGTGGGTGCTGCGGACGATCTTGTCGTAGGCCCAGCGGTTGCGGTAGAGATCCTCCCAGGAGCGCTCCTGCGGGTCGAAGATGTCCTGGATCCACGCCATGGTCTGTGTCCCTCCTCTCGGCTTCCCTCTCAGCTTCGGAGCGCCTTTCTCACCAGCGCGGCCCGCACCCCGCGGCCGGCGAGCCGCCGCCGGTCCCGGTGGCGCAGCAGGGGCAGGGTGAGCAGCACCAGCACCGCCAGGGCCAGCGCCGCGCCCCAGGCGGTCACCGGGTTCACCGGGGTCGCCGAAGCGTCCGGGGCGTCCGGGGCGTCCGCGGCCTTCACCGTTCCGTCGCGCGCCGCGGAGACCTCTTCGAGATAGGCGACCAGGTGCACCGCTTCCTGCCGGCTCACGGGGTGGTCCCGGTAGGCCGCCTGCATCAGCGGAAAGCCGGGCGTGGTGCTGGCCGAGAGCAGAGCGGACTCGCCCAGACGGCTGTGGGCGTCGGTGAGATCCACCGCCAAGGTGCCGCCGTGCTCGCCGGCGCGATGGCAGGCGGAGCACGGCACGCCCCCCCGGCGGAAGGTCTCGTCACCGTGGAAGAGGGCGCGACCGAGGGCGGGCGAGGCGGGCTCGAGGGTCGCCGCCAGCTCCCGGACCTGGCGCTCCCGGGCGGCGGCGATGCGCGGCTGGACCTCCGGGCTCTGGAGAAAGGCGACCAGCTCCTCCACTTGCTCGTCGGTGAGCGGCCCGACGTTCTTCTCCATCCGCTCCACCGCCAGCGCCAGGTCCTCGGCGGGCCAGGCAGTGGCGGGCAGCAGGTCGGGAGCGGTGAGCTGCCCGCCGCCGACGGTGTGGCATCCGGCGCAGCGGGAGAGATAGAAGTCCGCGATCGGGTCGGCCTCGGGAGCGGTCTCCAGAGCCGCTCCGGGAATCGGCTCCCCGGTCTCCGTGGGGGTCTCCTGCGTGGGGGTCTCCTGTGGCGGCGCGGTGACTGCAGTGCCCTGCTGGGCGGTCAACGGCGACGCTCCGAGGAGCCCGGCCCACGCCAGCACCACCGGCACCGTCAGAGCCGGTACGAGCACGGCGATCCTCCGCCGCGGGCGTGTCGTGTGCGGGGTCTCGGTCATCACGAGTGGGCCGACGCGGGCTCGGGGGCTCCACGCAGCGTCTTCTCCAAATCAGCCGCCCGGGGGAACAGGATGTTGTTTTCGAGGTGGATGTGCCGATGGGTGTCGGCTTCCAGCTCCGCCAGCCCGTGGTACAGGCCGCGGAAGGTGTTGCAGGCGTCCTCCGGCGGGGTGAAGCCGTCGGTCAGAGACCGCAGGCGACGCAGGGCGTCGGCCGCCGCGTCGTGCTCGGTCTCCATCACCAGGATGGGCATGGCGATGGTGCCGCCCCGGAGCTCCTCGGGCAACCGGCCCTCGGCCTCGGTTTCCACCAGCCGGCCGACCAGGGGGAAGAGCACCTGCTCCTCCTTGGCGGTGTGCATCTCCAGGTCCGCCGCGAGCCTCCGCAGGGTGGCGAGAGCCTCTTCCGTCCGCGGGTGTTTGGGGCCGTGCACCGAGACCACCTTCTCCGCCATCTGGAGCAGGCGGGGCAGCTCCTCCCGCAGCTTGCCGTGGTAGTGGTCGACGATGTGGTCGATCAGCTCGCCCAGCGGCGCCTCGGCCCAGGGGCGGTCCGGCTCCGAGGGCTCCCCGGCGCGGTCGGCGGTAGCGGCTTCGAGCTCCTCGGCCAGCGCGCTCCAGTCGACGTCCGATTCCCGGGCGGCCTGCTCCAGAGGGCGTTTGCCGCCGCAACAGAAGTCGATGCCGTGGTGTTGGAAGACTCGGATGGTGGCCGGATAGCGGGCGGCGAGGTCGGCGACGCGGTCTTGGGGCTGCGGGGTCATGGTTCGGTCTCCTTGTTCGTTGAGGTCGTCCTTTCCAGCCCAATCTAAGAGGGCTCGGACGGTCTGTCTTTGCGCTGGCGCAAACAGGGTGTCGAAGCAGCGAAAGCGGGAAAAAGCGCGGGCCGGGGGAGGAGGGCCGGGGGGGTGACGGCGGGCAGGGCTCGGGAGACATCCCCGTCCCCGCCGGGGGACGCTCTCGGGCCCCCGCATCCCCCCGGAGCCGGTCGGGCTTTCCGGGTGTCCACGATCCTCTTCACCTCGAAGGGGTCTTCCGGGTCTCTTCAGAGTGTAGCTGCAAGATGGAACACACCTTGCAGCTCTGAAAGAGGACCGGGGCGGACCCGGCCTGCGCGAGGCCCTGGTTTCGGGTCCGGGCCGCCCCCGGTCGCTGCCACGGACGCTCGGACGGATTGCTATGATGAGATGCGTACCACGACAAAACACCCCGACCCCGATCCCCCGGAAGATGCCGACCCGGAACCGCATCGCTTGTCTCCCGGCCCTGTCGCTCCTCGCGGCGGTGAGCCTCTTCGCGGCCTGCGCCAGTGGCACCGGTGGAGGCGGTGGGGGGGGTGGCGCGAGCCCACCGTCGTCGGTGCCCTCGCTGCCCGCTCCACCGTCGCCTCCGAGCGCACCGAGCCCGCCCAGCCTGCCCTCGGCCTCGCCGCCGTCGCCCGCCAAGCCCCAGCTCCCGAGCGCCCAGCCGCCGGTGCAGGGCGAGGACGGCGAGGGCGAAGCCGACAGCTCGGCGGCGAGCGACGCGGAGGAGGAGGCGCGGGAAGCCGCCGGGGAGGCGGCGAAGGAGGCCGCCCAGCAAGCCGGCGACGAGGCGGGTCCGGGCGAGCGGGCGGGCACGCAGGGCACCCAGACCGCCGAGGAACGGGGGGAGGAGCTCGACGGAAAGCTGGCGGAGGCCCTCGACGAGTTCGACCGGGAGATGCTGGCGCAGCAGGAGGTGCTCGCCCGCCAGCGGACCTCCGCCTCTGCCGCCGGGGGTGGTGGCGCGGGCTCCAGCGGCGGACGGGGCGGCGGTGAAGGCGGCTCCGGAGAGACCGCCGGCACCGAAGGCGTGAGCTCCCCCGAGGGCGGCGAAGACAACTCCGAGGGCGGGGCGGTCGGCGGTGGCGAGGGCGCCCGCGAGCCCGACCAGGGCGGTCACCAGCGGACCGACCACGTGCCGTCCGACATTCCGGACGGCCGTGGCGACGACATCGTCGCCCGCCAGCTCCGCGAGGCGGCGATGGAGGAGGACGACCCCCGGCTGCGCGAGAAGCTGTGGGACGAGTACCGGCGCTACAAGGGGCTGCCGATCCCGAAGCGCGAGGACGCCGTATCTGAGGGTGCCGGCTCCGAGGACACGGCCGGAGAGGACGACGGGGAGCCGGAGCCCACGGAAAGATCACAGGACAGCTCACAGGTCGTGGAAGAGCCACCCGGAGGGGAGTCACCATGAAGCAGCCATCGAGAGAGCCACGAGACCCGATCCAGGTCCGTTCCGGGACCGCACCGCTCAGGATCCCCGGGACGGGGCTCCTGCTGACCGGGCTCTTCGCCGGGCTGCTGCTCGGGAGCTTCGCGCCAGCTTGGGCGGAGGCTTCGGCTTCCTCCCACGCCGTCCAGACCCTGGAAGAGATCCCCGAGGAGCTGCTGCTCGACGTGGCGATCCAGATCTTCGATCCCGGTCTGCCGCCGGGGCTGGAGGACTGGGAGATCCGCAGCGAGGACCTGTTCCCGGACGTGCGGCGGGCCGAGGCCCGCTACATCCCGGTCAAGCTGATGCAGGTGCTCCAGGCCACCGGCCAATGGGGCGCGGTGCGGGTGGTGCCCACGGGGTCCGGCACCGCCGACCTGCGGCTCGCCGGCCGGATCGAGGAGTCGACGGGCTCGACGCTGGTCGTGCGAATCCACGTCCAGGACTCCTCCGGCCGGTTCTGGTACTCGGAGAGATACAAGGCGGACGCCGACCCCGGCGCGTACCAGGACGAGGACGAGGTGTCGAGAATCCGTGACGATCCGTTCATCCACCTCTACCACGAGATCGCCAACGACCTTCTGGCCAGGCGCCGCAAGCTCGATCCCGAGGAGATCGCCGATCTGCGGCGGATCAGCGAGCTGCGCTTCGCCGCCGACTTGGCGCCCGACGCCTTCGCCGACTACCTGGACGTGGACCGCAAGGGCCGCTACGAGCTGGTCCGGCTGCCGGCCGAGGGCGACCCGATGCTCGAGCGGGTGCGCAACGTCCGCGACCGCGACTATCTGTTCATCGACACTGTCACGGAGCACTTCGCCACCTTCCAGGCGCACATGGACCAGCCCTACGACAGTTGGCGCCGCTACGCCTACCAGGAGGAGGAGGCCCGGCGCGAGATCCGGCGCAAGGCCCGCAAGCGCAAGATCCTCGGCGCCCTCGGCATCCTGGGCGGCGTGCTCATCGACCCCGGCGGCCGGGTGGGCTCCGCGGCGCAGGACGCGGCGATCATCGGTGGCGTGATGGCGGTGCAGAGCGGCATCGCCAAGAGCAAGGAGGCCAGGATCCACGAGGAAGCGCTCAAGGAGCTGGCCCAGTCCTTCGACGCCGAGGTCGAGCCGATGCTGCTGGAGGTCGAAGGGCAGACCCTCAAGCTCACCGGCTCGGTGGAGACCCAGTTCCGCACCTGGCGCGAGATCCTCCGGACGATTTTCCTCGAAGAAACCGGCTTCCCCGTGGATCCGGACACCGGGGAGCCGCTGACCGCCGAGGAGGCCGCGGCCGATCGCGCGCGGGAGACCCGGGCCGACACCCTGCCATGACCGGAGCCTCGAACGGGGGGGATCGGCAGGTCCGGCTGACACCCCCTCCCCGGGTGACCCGGCCGGCCCACCGCCGGCCCGCCCGCGAGGGGGGCGTGCCGCCGTGGCTCACCATCCTGGTGCTCGCCGTGCTCGGCACCGCCGCCTTCGCGGTCTTCGTCCAGCTTCCGCGCTGGGTGGAGGCGAGGGATCCCCAGATCGCCCGCCCGCCGGCCGAGCCGACCGCGACCGACACCCCGCTGCCCGCCGAGGCCGACGACCCGACGGTGCTGGCCGACGCCGCTCCTCTGGAAAATCCCCCCTCGATCCCACCCAGCTCCCGCGATCCCGTAGGGGCCGACCGACGTGTCGGCCCGTCCCCCGTCGAACCGGGTGTCATCGACCCACCTCCCACCGGCCCGACTTCCATCGATCCATCACCCCCCAACCCGCCTGCCCCCAACCCCACCGACACGGCTTTCCGCGCGGCTATGACCGACGGCCTCGGCGCCCTCGACCGCGAGGACTGGGTGGCGGCGCGGGCGGCCTTCGAGCGCGCGCGGTCGATCCGTCTCGACGCCCCGGAGGTCGCCGACGGGCTGGCGCGGATACGCGCCGCCGAGACCCTCGTCCGCATCGCCGGGCTGCACGAGGAAGCGCGAGGCCACGAGGGCGCCGAGCGCTGGCGCGAGGCGGCGAAGGCTTACCGGGCGGTGCTCGACCTCGACGACGCCGTCGCCTTCGCCCGCGAGGGCCACGCCCGGGCCACCGCGCGGGCGGAGCTGGCGGAGACCCTCGACCGGCACCTGGCGCATCCGGAGCGACTGTCCTCGGAGGCGGTGCGCGAGGAGGTCGCCGCCCTGGTCGACCGGGCGCGGGAGATCGAGCCCGCGGGGCCCCGCCACCGGCGGCAGATCGACGAGCTGTCGCGGCGGGTCACCGAGTGGTCGCGGCCGGTGACCGCCGAGCTGGTCTCCGACGCCCGGACCCGGGTCACCGTCTACCGGGTGGGGCGACTCGGCACCTTCCAGCGCCGGGACCTGGAGCTGCGCCCCGGCACCTACACCGTGGTCGGTCACCGCGACGGCTACCGGGACGTGCGGCGGGAGCTGGTGATCCGCCCCGGCGAGACACCGGAGCCGCTGCGCGTGGTATGCGAGGAAGAGATCTAGACCGGAGGCGACCGGAGACCATGGCCCGCACCTTCACCGTCGAGGACGCCCGGGGCAGCCGCCGTCTGGACGCGGAGGACTTCCCGCTCGCCCTCGGCGGCCCGGAGGCGGATCTCCAACTCCCGGTGGACAGGGACCCGGCCGATCACACGCTCGCCGAGCCCGTCGCCTGGCTCGGGCTGTCCGACGGCGACCTCTTCGTCCAGCCGGCGGAGGTTACGCGGGCCCGCATCGCCTGCAACGGCTCGCCGCTGACCGCCTCCCAGTGGCTGCACGACGGCGACGAGCTCGCCGTCACCGTGTCGGGCTCCTCTACCCTATCCGCCCTGGTCGAGGTGTCGATGGACGGCGACGGGGTGCGTTTCACGGTGCGCGAGCGTGCGGCCGCCGCGCGACCGGCGCCTCCGGTGCTGACCCCACCGCCACGGGCCGGCGAGGGCCGGGCGCCGGCGGTGGGACCGTTGATCCAGCCGGTGGAGTTCCACCCCCAACGCAGCGGCGGCCGGCGGCGGCGCAGGGTACGGCCGGCGGCGCTGCTCACCGTCCTGGTGCTGGCGGCGCTGACGGCGGTGGCCGGCTTTCTCTTCGCCGCCCGCTCGGTCGAGGTGCAGATCGAGCCGACGCCGGATCTCGCGACTCTGCGGGGCAGGGGGCTCACGACGAGGTGGACGCCCCGGCTCGGCGGCCGCCATCTGGCGCTCGCGGGCACCTACACCGTGCACGCCGAGAAGGAGGGTTTCTTCCCGCTGGAGGAGACCGTCGAGGTCACCGCGGAGCCCCACCAGACCTTCACCTTCCGACTGGAGCCGCTGCCCGGGCTGTTGGAGATCTCCACCGTCCCCGTCCGCGACACCGAGGTGCTGGTCGACGGCGAGAGCGTGGGGACCACGCCGCTGGAGCCGGTGCCGATCCCTCCCGGCGAGCACGAAATCCGGCTGCGCGCCCCACGGCACCAGGACTTCGTGACCACCCTGGAGATCGAGGGCTCGGACGTGCGCCAGGTCCTCCGAGCCGAGCTGGTACCGGCCTGGGCGCCGGTGACCTTCCGCTCGCGGCCGGTCGGCGCCGAGGTGCGGGTGGACGGCACGCCGGTGGGCACCACGCCGCTGACCGCCGAGCTGGGTGCCGGGGTGCACGGGTACGAGCTGCACCTCGCCGGCTTCCGGAGCCACCGCGGCCGCATCCGGGTCGAGGCCGGGAACCCCCTGACGCTGGCGGTGGCGGAGCTTCAGCCCGCCCGCGGCCGTCTGGAGGTGACCTCCGAGCCGGAGGGCGCGACCGTGACGGTGGACGGCGAGTACCGCGGTACGACCCCGCTGAGCCTCGAGCTGGCGCCGGGCGAGAGCCACGCGGTGGAGATTGCCAAGGCGGGCTTCGATCCGGCCACCAAGACGGTCGAGCTGGAGCCGGAGGAGAGCCGCGAGCTGGCCGTCACGCTGGATCCGGAGCTGGGTGAGGTGCGCATCGCCGTCCGTCCGCCGGATGCCGAGCTGTGGATCGACGGCGAGCGGCGTGGCAACGCGCGCCAGACCCTGCGGCTGCCCACCGTGCCGCACCGCCTGGAGCTCAAAAAGGAGGGCTTCGAGCCTTACAGCGCCACCGTCACACCCCGGGCGGGGGTGGTCCAGACCGTCGAGGCGACCCTCGCCACGGTCGAGCAGGCACGGCAGGCGGAGATCCGCCAGAAGCTGATCAGCCCCGAGGGTCACGAGCTGGTGCGCATCGAGGGCGGGCGGCTCCAGATGGGGGCCTCCCGCCGCGAGCCCGGCCGCCGCGCCAACGAGGTGCTGCGCGAGGTGGAGCTCACCCGTCCGTTCTATCTGGCGACCAGGGAGGTCAGCAACGAGCAATTCCGACGTTTCCAGGACCAGCATCTCTCCGGCCAGGTGAGCAGCCAGAACCTCGAACACCCGGACCGCCCGGCGGTGCGGGTGGCATGGGAGCAGGCCGCCGCCTATTGCAACTGGCTGAGCCAGAAGGAGGGACTGCGACCCGCTTACACTGCCGGCTCCGGCGGCACCCTGGTGCCGGTGACGCCGGCCACCGACGGCTACCGGCTGCCCACCGAGGCGGAGTGGTCGTGGGCGGCGCGCTATCCGCGCGGCGTGGGCGCGCCGGAGGAGACCCCGCTCAAGTACCCCTGGGGCGACGCGCTGCCGGTGGCCCCGGGCGCCGGCAACTACGCCGACCGCTCGGCGCAGGAGATCCTGCCGTCGGTGATCGCAGGCTACGACGACGGCTACCCGGCGACCTCGCCGGTGGGTACCTACGACCCCGACGCCCGGGGGCTCTACGACCTGGGCGGCAACGTCGCCGAGTGGGTGCAGGACGTCTACCGCCTGCGGCCGCCGAGGATCGGCGACGTCGAGCGCGATCCGTGGCCGGCGGAGGGCGGCGAGATGCACGTCATCCGCGGCGCGAGCTGGATGCACAGCACCATCACCGAGCTGAGGCTCACCTTCCGCGACTATGGCGCCGAGGTGCGCCCCGACGTCGGGTTTCGCGTCGCCCGGTACGTGGAATGACCCGAATCAACGACCGAACCAGCTTCTGAACGGAGGACCCGATCGTGAAGACCCTGCCGACTGTGCCGACGCTCCCGCGTCTCACCCTGCTGCTCCTCCTGGCCCTCGGTCTGGGCGGTGCCGCGCCCGCCGAGTCTCCCGCCGCCTACGCTGCCCCCCAGACCGGTGCGGTGGGTGGGGAGGAGCTGGAGACTTTCGTCCCCACCGAACGGCTGCCGGCGGACGTCGCCGTGTCGTTTCCGGTGGACATCTGATCCGGCTCACCACCTCGGAGACTTCTCGGACCGCTTATGAAACGCACCTACTCCGGCGAATTTCTCTACCAGGTTTCGACGCTGATCCTGTCGGTCATTGTCGTCCACGCCGTGTACGTGGCCTGGGTCCGTCCCAACGCCGACGCCATCCTGGAGGAGCGGGCGGCGCACATGCGGATGGAGCCGGACTACGTACCCACCCGCTCGCTCTTCGTCATCGTCCGCGACTTCGAGCAGGAAGCCTGCTTCGTGCTCGCCCTCTGGGCGCTCGCCATCATGGGCTACAAGGGGCTGTCCACGCTGCGCGAGCAACGGCTGTTGGACGACGAGCTGGTGCCGCTGGCGGAGGGCGCGCGGATCCTGCCGGAGGACGCCCGGGAGTACGTGCGCCAGATGGAGGAGCTGTCCGGCGCTCAGCAAAGGCACCTGCTGCCGCGGGCGCTGCGGGCGGCGCTGCAGCGCTTCCGGGCGACGCGCAACATCCAGGACGTCTCCGACACCGCTCACACGCTGTGCGAGGCGGAGTCCGAGCGGCTGGACTCGGAGCTGTCGATGGTGCGCTACATCGCCTGGGCGATCCCCTCCATCGGGTTCATCGGTACCGTGCGCGGCATCGGCGAGGCGCTGGGGCTGGCGCACCAGGCGGTCGAGGGCGACGTCTCCGGGGTCACCCAGAGCCTGGGCACGGCGTTCAACTCGACCTTGATCGCCCTGCTGCTGTCGATCGTCCTGATGTTTCTGCTGCACCAGATCCAGCTCCAGCAAGAGCGTCTGGTACTCGACACCGAGACCTACCTGGACCAGCACCTGATCCAGCACCTGCACGTGCCGTGAGACGACCTGTGACCGGATATTGCAGCCGTAGGGGCGGACCGGCGTGTCCGCCCGACGTCGGGACCGAGGTCATCCCGGTTGAGACATTCCGGGCCGACACGGTCCGGGCCGACACATCGGTCGGCCCCTACAGGGGGTGGCCAGGAGGGATCGAGCCATGACCCACCTCGCCCCGGAGATCGCCCTCGAGATCCACGACGCCGGCCTCGTCGCGGTGGCGTGGCCGGAGGGCGGTACCCCGCAGGTGATCGGCATCCCGAGCCCGGGGTACGCCGTCTGGGAGGGCCGCGGCGACGTCCCCGTGATCACCGGCATCGAGGCACGCAAGCGGGCGTGGCTGGCTCCCCGGCGGGCGCATCACCGGTTCTGGCACGCGCTCGACGCCCACACCCCGTTGCCGCGACCGTTCCCCCGCGGCTGGACCCCCGCCGATCTCGCCCACGCCCACCTGGAGGCGGTGCGGGGCGGGCTCCAGGGTGAGCTCGAACGCGTCACAGACAGCTTCGTGCTGGCGGTCCCGGGCTCCTTCGATCCGCGCCAGCTCGGACTGCTGCTGGGCGTGTGTGCCGCTGCCGGGCTGCCGGTGTCGGGATTGGTGGACCTGGCGGTCGCGGCGGCCACGGCGACCACGGCGGCCACGGCGGCCACGGCGACCACGGCGACCACGGCGACCGCAACAGCCGACGGGGTCTGGAACGGCCCGGACGCTGCCGGACCCCGAAGGGCTGTCCATTTCGACCTTCATCTCCACCGCACGGTGATCACCGAGCTCGCGGTCGTCGGGGACGGCTCGGTGATCCGCCGCGACGTCGAGCGGGTCGACATCGGCCGCATCGACCTCGAGGACACCTGGGCGCGGCATCTCGCCGCCGCCTTCGTGCGCTCCACACGCTTCGATCCGCTCCACGCCGCGGCGACCGAGCAGAGCCTCTACCAGCGGCTGCCGACGTGGCTGGAGGCGCTGAGCGAGGATCGCGAGGCCGGCGATGACGACGGGGATGGCGAGACCGGGGAGCTCCCGTTCGCGCTGCACCTCGGGGGCGAGGAACGGGCGGTGGAGATCCCGCGCGAGGCGGCCGTCGACGCGGTGAGCGGGCTTTACCGGCGGATCACCGAGCCGCTGCGCTCGCTGGCCGGTAGGGACGATCCCGGAGCGACCGCGCTGCTGCTCTCCCCCACCGCCACCGGTCTGCCGGGGCTGACCGAGCGGCTCGAGGCCCTCGGGTACCCGACCGTGATTCCGTTGCCCGCCGGGGCCGCGGGCCGTGGTGCGCTGGCGGCCCGGGAGGCCATCTGCACCTTCGGCGAAGAGAGGGCCGGCGTTCCGCTCACCCTGCGTCTGCCTTTCCCGGCGAGGAGTCTCCATGGCGCGGCGTAACCGGCTCCCGCCGGTGATCGGGATGTCGTTTCTCGATGCCATGACCTGCGGCTTCGGAGCGATCATCCTCTTCTACATGATCATCCAGGCGCACGTGGAACAGCGCCGCGAGCTGCAGAGCGTCGACCTCCAGGCCGAGGTGGACCGCCGCGAGGTGGAGGTGGTCGAAGGCCAGCGACGGCTGGTCGCGCTGCGCAACTCGTTGCGCGAGGTGGACGAGGAGCGGACGACCTCCCAGGGTCTCTCGCGGCGGCTGATCGAGACCCTCGAGGAAATCGAGCGCGAGCTCGCCACCTACCAGCACGACACGCTGGCCCAGCGCGAGCACCTCGACCGGCTGCAGGCCGACCTGCGCTCGCTGGAGGAGGACGCGCGGCGGCTGGCCGCCTCGACCCCGTCCGACGAGATCCCTGGCGAGGACGTGCGGGTCTTCGCCGGCGAGGGCGACCGCCAGTACCTCACCGGTCTCAAGGTAGGCGGCGAGCGCATCCTGCTGCTGGTCGACGCCTCCGCCTCGATGCTCGACCGGACGGTGGTCAACGTCGTGAGACGGCGCAACCTGCCGCCGGAGGAGCGGCGCAAGGCGCGCAAATGGCGGCAGGCGGTGGCCACCGTCGACTGGCTCACCACCCAACTCCCCCGGAGCGGTCGGTTCCAGATCTACACCTTCCACGAAACCGTGCAGGCGGCGGTCCCGGGCAGCGAGGAGACCTGGCTGGAAACCGCCGACCGCCAGAAGCTCGAGCAAGCGGTGGCGGGAGTCCGCGAGACCGTCCCCGGCGGCGGCACCAGCCTCGAGCGGGCGTTCGGCGTCATCAAAGCGCTGAGCCCACGGCCGGACAACGTGATCCTGCTCACCGACGGGCTGCCCACCCTGGGTCTCCAGAAGCCGAAGTCGCGCACCGTCTCCGGCCGCGACCGGCTGCGCCTCTTCCGGCGCGCCGCCGAGACGCTCCCCGGCGACGTGCCGATCAACGTGATTCTGTTCCCCATGGAGGGCGACCCCATGGCCCCCACCGCGTTCTGGAAGCTGGCGCTCACCACCCGGGGCTCGTTTCTGACCCCGTCGGAGGACTGGCCGTGAGAGGGAGCCGCCGATGAGACGCCGCCATCGCCGCCGGAGGCGCCGTGGACCGGAGAACCTGAGCCTGTCCTTCCTCGACGCCATCAGTTGTGGCTTCGGCGCCATCGTCCTGCTGCTGGTGCTGACCAAGGTCGGAGAGCCCGGGGCGCTGGAGCAGGCGCGGCAGAGCCTCGACGCCCGCATCGCCGAGCTCGAGCAGCGGATCGCTCTCCTCCGTGGCGAGACCGAGGTGCTGGAGCGGCGGCTCACCTCGCGCACCGAGCAGCTCTCGACCGAGGACGACCGCATCGCTCGGCTACGCGGCGACCTGTCGCGGCTGCGGGGGGAGTTCGCCGCCTCGGCCGAGCTGTCCGAGGTCCAGGACACGGTGGAGGGCCGGCTGCTGGCGGCCCGGCAGCGGCTCACCGAGGAGATGAAGCGGCTCCAGGCGCGGCAGGAGTACCGGCGACCGCCGGACGCGCCGGTGGGCGGCATCCCGGTCGACAGCGAGTACATCATCTTCGTCATCGACACCTCGGGCAGCATGTTCCAGAACGCCTGGCCACGGGTGCAGGAGAAGATGGCGGAGGTGCTGGAGATCTACCCCCGGGTCGAGGGCATCCAGGTGATGAACGACATGGGGCAGTACATGTTCTCGGGCTACAGCGGGCGGTGGATCCCGGACACCCCGGGACGTCGGCGGGTGATCCTGCAGACGTTGCGCACCTGGAGCGTCTTCAGCAACTCGAGCCCGGTGGAGGGCATCACGCGGGCGATCCGCACCTTCGCGTCGCCGGACAAAAAGATCAGCATCTACGTCTTCGGCGACGAGTTCACCGGCGATTCGGTCCAGGACGTGCTGGACACGGTGGCGGAGATCAATCCCCGCGACGCCGAAGGCAATCCGCGGGTCCGGATCCACGCGGTGGGATTCCCGGTGATCTTTTCGGTGCCCGGGATCTCGGAGACCACGGGGATCCGTTTTGCGATGCTGATGCGCGCCCTGGCGGAGCAGAACGGCGGCTCGTTCGTCGGGCTCAACAGCGTGTATACGGGTGGGGCTCGGTAGGGGACCTGGCAGGCCGCTTTCGCCCCCGCTGCCAGCTATCCCAGGTGAACACCGCCAGCGCGGTCCAGATGAACAGGAACGCCGCCAGGTGGCTGGGGGTGAAGGGCTCGCCGTAGACCGCCACCGCCAGTAGAAACTGCAGACACGGTGCCAGGTACTGGAGAAAGCCCACCGTCGACAACGGCAAGCGCCGGGCTCCGTGGGTGAAGAGCAGCAACGGCACCGCGGTGATCGCTCCCGCCGCCACCAGCAGCAGGTCCATGGGCAGCCCCGCGTGGCCGAAGGCGCCGGCGCCGGCCGCCTCGGCGCGCAGAAGAACCACCACCATGAACGGCGCCAGGAGCAGCGTCTCGACGAAGAGCCCGACCTCCGGCCCCGCCTGCACCTCCTTGCGCACCAAGCTGTAGAAACCGAAAGAGAACGCCAGCACCAGCGAGATCCACGGGACGAGCCCCAACCGGACCGTCAGGATCACCACGCCCACTGTCGCCAGGGCCAGCGCCACCCCCTGTGACCGGCGCAATCGCTCGCGCAGAAACATCATCCCCAGCAACACGGTTACCAGCGGATTGATGAAGTACCCCAGGCTGGCTTCGAGGATGCGCTCGGTGGCGACCGCCCACAAATAGGTCAGCCAGTTGGTGGCGATCAGCGCGGTAGAGACCAGCAGCATCCAGATCACCCGCCGCGAGCGCAACACCGCCCGCGCCTCCGGCCAGCGCCGCTGGAACGACAGGAGGGCTCCGAGCATCAGCGCGCACCACAGGATGCGGTGGGCGAGCTGCTGGCCGGCGGGCACCGACCCCACCGCCTTCCAGTAAATCGGCGACAGCCCCCAGATCAGATAGGCGCCGGTGGCGAGCAGGATCCCGAGACGGGTGGCGTGCATGACCCGCATTTGTACCATCGATGTCCCCAGGACCGACACGATGTACGACGACCGGCGCGATAGACTGCATCGGCCGTGCAGCCCACCTGCGAGCTCCTGCTCACCCACGAGACCACGGACTTCGACGCCTTCGCCTCGCTGATGGCGGCACGGCGGCTGTATCCGGAGGCCACGCCGCTGCTGGGACGGCGGATGATCCCTCCCCTGCGTCACTTCCTGGCGCTGCACAAGGACCGCTTCCCCACCGTCCGTGCCACCGATCTGCCCGATGCGGTCCTGGAGGACGGAGCGGTGCAGCGGGTGGTGCTGGTCGACACCCGGCTCGCCGAGCGGCTGGCGGCGCCGGAGACGATCGTCGAGAAACTTCGGCGAGGTGAGGTGCCCGCGGTCCACATCTACGACCATCACCCCGCCACCGGCCGGGACCTGCTCGGCGACCTCGAGGTGCTCGAGCCGGTGGGGGCCGCGGTCACTCTGTTGGTCGAGGCCCTGCGCCGCAAGGGGCTGGCGGTGGATCCCATCGAGGCGACCCTTTATCTGCTGGGCATCTACTCGGATACCGGCTCGCTGCGTTTCTCCGCCACCTCCGGCCGGGACGTCGCCGCCGCGGCGTGGCTGCTCAACCAGGGCGCCCGGCTGCCGATGGTCAACCGCTATCTCGCCAACACCCTCACCCCCGAGCAACGCCACGTGTTCGCACGGCTGCTGGGCGCCGCCCGCGAGCATCGCATCGGCGGCGTCGACGTCGGCATCGCCACCCTCGAGCTCGACGGCTTCGTCGAGGGTCTGGCGCCGGTGACCCGCCAGGTGATGGAGCTCGAAGGGCACGACGCCCTGTTCGCCATCTACCGACTGGGGAGCAAGGCACTGCAGGTGATCGGCCGGGCGCGGGTCCCGTTCGTCCACGTCGGGCGGGTGCTGCGCCGGCTGGGTGGTGGCGGCCACGCCGGAGCCGGCTCGGCGCGGCTCAAGGGACAGATCGATCCGGAGCCCGTGGCGGCGCGTCTGCTGGAGGTGCTGGAGCAGGACCCGCCGCGCCCCAGCGTGGTCTCCGAGGTGATGTCCAGCCCGGTGCGCACGGTGGTCCCCACCCTGCCGCTGCGTGAGCTCGAGGGGTGCCTCGCCGAGTGGCGCCACAGTGGCGTGCCGGTGATGGAAGGCGGCGAGATCCAGGGGATCGTCTCGCGGCGTGACATCGAGAAGGCCCGGCGGGACGAGCGGCTCCACCTACCGGTGTCGAGCTGTATGTCGAGCCAGGTGCGGACCATCGAGCCCGAAGCCACGCTGGAGACCGCCCTCGAAGCGATGACCGAGGCCGACATCGGCCGTTTGCCGGTGGTCGACGGCGGCCGGCTGGTGGGGATCATCACCCGCACCGACCTCACCCGCATCCTCTACGGCTGGTGCGAGGTGCCGGGGTGAGCCATAGAGTGGGCGATCGGGGGAGTGACCGTCTCACCGGGTCTCCGAAGGCGCTGCGCACGCGCGGCGTGCTGCTCTTCGCCTTCATCCCGGCGGTGCTCTACTTGTTCACCGTCCATCCGGAGCCCCTGGCGCTCTCGCTGCTCCTGGGGGTGGCCCTGATGCTCGGCCACCGCTTTCTGGCCCGTCCCTACATGGAGCGGGCGCGCCCGTGGAAGTGCCTGTGGTGCAACCGCAGGCTGCCCGCGGCCGCAGACGCGAGCTCCCGGGACAGCACCGAGACGGTCCGGCTCCTTCCTCGCTTCGGTCCCCTGGAGGCCCGCTGCTGTGTCGGGCACGGCGAGCCCACCCGGCGTTTCTTCTCGTGTCTGGAGCGCTGGCGATTTCCGCTGGCGGTGGGGATCTTCGGCCCGCTGTCGCTTCTGCTCGGCACCCTGGCGGCCGCCGCCGCGGGCTGGCCGGGAGCGCCGGTGGAGACCGTCACGGCGGTCTTTCAGGTGACGATCGGTGTCACCGTCAACGCCGCGGCGTTCGGCTATCTCGCGGTGGCTCCCCGGGCGTCGGCGCGGGTGCCTTTCCCGGTGCACAACTTCTTCCTCCTCGGGGTCGGCCCGCTGCTGTGGATCTTCCGGCTGGTGGGGATCTGGTGGGTCGTCCGCGGGTTGTGGGCTCTTGCAGGGCCCTGAGCGTCCGCTCCCGGGGATAATGGAGCCGGAGGCGCCATGGCAGACATCGAGGTGAATTCCCGGCTCACCATCCCCGAGAGCGAGATCGTCTTCGAGACCTCGACCAGCTCGGGACCCGGAGGACAGAACGTCAACAAGGTCGAGACGCGGGTGACATTGCTGTTCGACCTCGACACCTCGGAGAGCCTGTCGGAGCCGCAAAAGCAGCGGGTGCGGGAGCGTCTGGCGACGCGGATCAACAAGGACGGGGTGCTGCGGGTGACGTCGCAGAAACACCGCTCCCAGTCGGCCAACCGGGAGGCGGCGACCGAGCGCTTCGCCGAGCTGCTGGCGGAGGCGCTGGCCCCGCGGAAGCACCGCAAGCGCACCCGGCCGACGCGTGCCGCCCGCCGAAGGCGGGTGAAAAACAAGCGCCACCGGGGCCAGGTCAAAAACCTACGCAAGCCTCCCAAGCGGGAGGAATGAGGGGTGGCTTTCCTGGCGCTGACTCCCCGGGCCCTTCCTACTGGTGCCAGGCGCCGAGGATCGCCCCGACCAGCAGCAACGAGAGAAGATGGAGACCGGTGTCGATGAGCCAGACGCCGATCCCCTTGCCGGAGACGACGTTGCCGGAGAGCCCGAGAGGCGCGGCAAAGCCGAGCCAGAAGAGAAACCCCAGCAGCAGACCCTGCCCGAGCGTGCCGAAGCCGGTCAGCGACATCAGCACCGCGGCGATCAGCGCCACCACCAAGTAGCAGAGAAGGGAGACGAAGTAGGTCTGCCCGGCTCTCTCCCGAAGCCGCAGGGAATCCTCGGCGGTGAAGCCGTGGGCCCTCCTCCAGGCACGACCGAACAGGACGGGGGAGTACCACAAGAGCCCAAGGGCGAAGGCGGCGAGCGTCGCGGCCACCACCGCCAGGTAATCGATCTCGACCAATGGCATGGAGACTCCTTCAAACGAATCGACGGCCCACCAAATCCGAGACGGTTCCTAGCATAAGACGTCCTGCGGGCCCGTTTCCCCTCGTTTTCCCCGGAGAAGCCGCACTCTCTCAGAGATGGCAAAGGGGCCGCGGCGATCGCCGCGGCCCCTCGGTCCTTCCGTCAGCTCGGGGACGGCGGGCCGCCGTCGAGCGGCCCTGCTCCCGAAGCCGTTAGAGACGCTCCAGCCCTAGAAGCTCCAGCGTACGCCGAGCTGAGCCCGCCAGCGCGAGCGGATGTTGTGAGTCTGGAACTTGTCGTTGTTCTCCGGATCGGTGACGAAGCTGTTGAGGGTGTAGATGGGGCGACCCTGGTCGTCGAATCCGTCGAAGTCCACCGGCGAGATCGCGTTGAACTCGGCGAAGCGGAGAACCCCGGAATTCTCGTCGAAGATGTTGAGGACGTTGAGGACGTCGAAGGTGAGCTGCAGGTTCGACCACTGGATCGGGATGTCTTGCGCGATCCGGATGTCGAACGAGTGGCTCCACGGGGCACGTCCGCAGTTGCGCGGCGCGATTCCGCCCCGGTTGCTGGCCAGGCAGGGCTCGCTGGAGATGAACGCGTCGAGCTGTTCGAAGGTTCCCCCGTTGATGACCACGTCGCCCGGCCCGGCCGGGACGTAGAGGAGGTCGTTGCTGAAGTAGCGGTCGCTGTTGATGCTGGGGAAGGCCTGGAAGCCGAAGATGTAGCTGAATGGCCGTCCCGCCTGCAGGTTGTAGAAACCCGACACGGTGGTCGGGTACTTGGTGCGCCGATTGAAGCCGTAGGAGGCCGAGGCGGTGAAGCGGTGCTCGACCTCGAAGTCCGAGGTGCTCTCGGTCGCGTTGTTGGGATCGACCGCCTCGTTGAACTGGAAGTTCGACACCGCACGGCTGGACGTGCCGTCGTTGATCGTCTTCGAGTCGCCGTAGGCGTAGGAGACGAAGCCGGAGAAGCCGTCGCGGTAGGGCTTTTCGATCTTCACCGCGACGTTGGTGGCCTCACCTTGGCCCGTGTTGGTGATGAAGTAGGCACCGGTGACCGAGGAGTCGAGCCGGCCGAAGACCGGCCGGCCGTCGAACGGCAGCGTACCGGTCTGGACCAGGTTGAGATCCTTGTAGTCAATCTCCTTCTGGCTGTCGGTGAACAGAAATTCGACCGAGCCGATCAGACCCCACCACGGCAGCTCCCGGTCGTACGCCACGTTGTAGCGCAGGACCTGCGGAAACTCGAAGTTGGGATCGATCAGGTTGAACTCTCCGACCGATCCCTGCGCCGCGCAATCGGCGGGCTGGTTGTTGGGATCGGGGCTGAAGGGCACACCGAAGCACTGGATGAAGATCTGCTCGATACCGGTGCGGGCGTACTGGTTGGAGATCCACACGTAGGGCGTGCGGCCGGCGAAGATGCCGATGCCGCCGCGGAGCTGCGACCGGCCGTCACCCTCGACGTCCCAGTTGAAGCCGAAGCGGGGCTGGACCAGCTCCTTGCCGTCCGGCAGCTCGTCGGTGCGAACGCCGTAGGTGTCCTCGGTGAACGAGTTGCGGGTGGGAGTGTCCGGGAAGAACGGCACGTCCACGCGCAGACCGAAGTTGAGGGTCAGATCGTTGTTGACCCGCCACTCGTCGCTGGCGTAAAGGCCGAGCTGATTGACGTCGAACTTCTGCCGCTCGTCCTGCTCCGGAGGCACGACCGTGTAGTTGAAGCGGCGCGCCGGGCGGTCGAGCAGAAAGTCGTCGAGGGTGGAGAACTCGTACGCTCCGAAGGAGTTCTGGATGAACAGGTTGTCGAAGCTGAACAGCTCGTTGTGGGTGCCCACGGTGATCGTGTGGGCGCCGCGGAAGAAGGTGAAGTCGTCGGTGATCTCGAGGACGTCCTGGTCGAGGGCGTTCTGGGTGGAGAACGGCTCGGTACCGGCCTCGAACTCGAGGTCGAAGCGACGCCCCGGGTCTCCGATGGGGAGATTCTCCCCCGCTTCGAGCACCGCGTTCTCGATCTCGATCCAGGGGAAGTCGATGCCGTTGCGCGGACCGCGGGTGTCCTTGATCGTGGTGAAGTTCACCCGCAGCTCGTTGAACTTGTCGCTGCTCAGCACGCTGTTGAGCTGGAGCACCGTCGAGTTCGTCTCGTTGGTGAACTGGTAGGTCTCGCTGGGGAACTCGTAGGTGAAAGAGCCCGGCCGGTTGATGTCGTTCTCGGCGTCGACGAAGTTGTGACGGAGGGTCATCAGGTGGTTGTCCGTCAGGTTGAAGTCGAAGCGGGCGAAGAACTTGTCGGACGGTGTATCGCGGATGTTCTGCGACAGCGCGCCGGGATCGTAGCCGTAGCGCTCGATCAGGGCATCCCGGAAGAGGTTGCCCTCCTCCACCGCGTCGCCGTTGGCGAAGGACTGACCGCCACCGCCGTCGATGGACCAGCCGGAAGGCGTGGTCTCGTCGGCGATCTCGCCGTTGACGAAGAAGAAGACCTTGTCGCGGGAGACGGGTCCGCCGAGACGGAAGCCGTACTGCTCCTCGTCGAACTCACCGAACTCGCCGAGGCGATCCGGGCCGTCGCCCACCAGGCCCTGGTCGCGGGTGAAGTAGTACACCGAGCCGGTGAAGTCGTTGGTGCCGCTGCGGGTGATGGCGTTGACGCTGCCACCGGAGAACCCGCCCTGCCGCACGTCGAAGCTCGAGACGACGAGCTGCAGCTCCTGGATGGCGTCCAGGCTGATCGGCGAGGTGTCCGCCTGGCCGCCCGGGGTGCCGGTGTCGGCCAGACCGAAGAGATCGTTGTTGACCGCGCCGTCGATCTGGATGTTGTTGTAGCGGCTGCTGCGGCCGGCGACGCTGATCGCGTCCGGATCCTCGTTCTCGGAGGCCACGGTCATGAACGGGTTGGTGCGGGCGAAGTCTTCGAGACCCCGGCTGATGGTGGGCAGGGTCTCGATCTGCTCCGTCGACACGTTGCTGGCGGCACCGGTGCGCGACGGGTTGATGATCTCGTCGGTCTCGGCGACCACCGTCACGACCTCCTCCACCGTCGCGAGCTGAAGGTTGAAAGTCAGATCGACGGTCTCCCCCAGAGAGACGAACACGTCCGCCTTCTCCTGAGGAGCGAATCCGTCCATCGTGACCCGCACGGTGTAGGGACCGCCCACCCGCACGTTGAAGAAGCGGAAGTGGCCGCTGGCCTGGGTGACGCCGGAGTAGCGCGCACCGGTCGGCTCGTGGACGGCTTCCACGACCGCGCCCGGCAGCGCGCTGCCATCGTCAGCAGTCTCGACGACGCCGGCGATGCCGCCGGTGGTAACGCCCTGGCCGTAGCTCGCCGTCGCGCTCAGCACGAGGGCCAAGCACAGCAGGATCTTGGTGAAAGCTCTCATGGTTCTCCTCCGAAGATCTCGGTGGTGGTGAATAAGGAGCGATGGGAATTCGGTGGTTGAGGACACCCAGCTTCTATCGAAACCGAAGACTCCCCCGTGGGTCTTGGACGCAACGATCCGGCTCTGGATGCTGAGGTATCGATCATTTGGATGATCGGCCGGACGGAGTGAGATCTGATGCGGACGCTCCCCCTCCCCCGACGGTGTCCAGCCGATTCGACAGGACTCTAGCACCCGGGTTTCCTACCGACAACCGCCGGAGACACGGCTCTCTCTCACGCAGCGGCGGGGGCACGGGACCCGGGATGCTCCGTTTGCGCTCCGGCACGTCGGGATGCCTCGATGTGCGTCTTCCCCACTGAATCCCCACTGAATCCGGACTCCTTTTGTTGAAGCTCACTTAGAGGTTGCGCCAAGGGCTTGACTCGGCCTCTGGACGGTCTTCCCTCCCCGCGCCCGAAGTGCATGCTACGGCATGCTCGGGGGCCGTCTGGTGAAGCCGCTGTGACGGGTAGGTGACGTCTGCACCGCCGGCCGCAAGCCCCACCGGCGGGGTCGAGCTGGCCCCCAAACAGCAAGCTCGAACCAGATAGACTCGCAGCCATGCTCCATCGGCCCCCGCTGCTGTCGTTCACCGCCGGTGTCGTCGCACCTGTCCTCGCCTGTCTTCTCGCCGCCGTTCTCGCTCCGTCGGTCGCTCTCGGGCAGGCGGTGGTGGAAATCGGTCCCGGGAAGCTCGCCGACCCGGTGGTGTGCGCCACCGCCCCCGAGCTCTCCTACGCCCTGTACCTGCCCACCAGCTACGATCCCGAGCCGACGGCCGAGGGCAATGCCCAACGTCTCTGGCCGGTGGTCTTTCTCTTCGACTCCGAGGGCCGCGGTGCGGGTCTCCTCGAGCGCTTTCGCCGTGGCGCCGATCTCTTCGGCTTCGCCCTCGTCGCCTCCAACGACACCGCCCGGGACACCGCCTGGGAGCGCAATCAGCGAGTGGTCCGAATCCTTCTGGCGGACGCCTTCCGCCACGTCGCGATCGACTCCTCGCGGCTGCACTTCGCGGGCTTTTCCGGCACCGCCCGCCTCGCCTGGTCGGCGGGGATCGGCTTCCGTGACGCGGTCACCGGGGTGCTGCTCATGGGCGGCACCACGCCCGGCAGCGAGCTACCGGGGGAGCCACCGCCGTTCCCGGTCTTCGCCATCACCGGCACCGAGGATTTCAACCATGACGAGGTGGTCCGGCTGCACAACGCCCTCGACGAAATGGCGCACAAGGCGCGCTCCCGCAAGGAGCTCTCCCCGCCCTCCCACCGGCTGGAGGTCTTCGAGGGAGGCAACGAATGGCCACCGGAGGAGCTGGCCACCGCCGCCCTGGGCTGGTTTCACCTCCACGCCATGCGCAGCGGGCGGGCGGAGAAGGATGCGCAGACGCTCGCCTGGCTGCTGCGCGAGGATCTCGCCACGGCACGCGGACTGCGCGAGGCCGGGGACCTGCTGGCCGCCCTGGATCGCTTCCGGGGCATCGCCGAAGACTATGGCGGGTGGACGGAAGAGCTGAGCCCCGAGCTCGCCACCCTCCTCACCGAAGCCCGGGCCGAGGAACAGGAGCTGGAAGGTCTGCGCGAGGTCAAGAAAGCCCGCGCCGCCGCCCGCAGCCGTCAGAACGACGCCGAGATCTATCGGGCGGATCTGCGGCGGGCGATCCTGATCCTGCGGGCGGATCCACGGCCTCCGCAGCCCAACCGCCTGCTGACGGACCTCAAGATCCCGCTGCTCCAGAAGCGTCTCGAGCACGAAGACCCGGAAGAGGCCCGCAACGCCAAGCGCATGCTGGAGATGGCCTACGTCCACACCTATCTCTATCTGCCGCCGGAGCTGATGGCGGCCGGCCTCTACCGTCACGCCGCCTCCAGCCTGACGGTGGCCGCCGCGATCCACCCGGAGAACCCCGAGCTGTGGCTCGGCATCGCCCGCGCCTACGCCAAGGCGGGTGAGCGCGCCGAAGCCCTCGACGCGCTGGCGAAGGCCCGCGAGACCGGCGTCTCGGAAGAGGAGATCGCAGCCGACGAGGACCTGCGGAGCCTGGCCGAGGAGTAGCGCGAGCCCTCCCCCTCGCGAGCCCCTTCTTACTTTCTCTGGATCCGCTTGAGATAGAGGCGCACCGCCGCCCGCCGCAACGCCTCCTTCGACTGGCCGGACTTGGCGAGCACCTGGAGGTCCGGGGTGCGCAGGGTCTCCAACAGCCGCAAGGCGATGGGCGTCGGGGTCTTGGGATTGCGCACCAGCGCGGCGCGAATTTCCGGGTTCTGGCTCCAGCGCCGGTCCTCGGCCACCCTCTTGAGCAGCGCGGCGTTGGCGTGGGTCGAGCGCACCAGGTGCAGAACGTCCTCCCCGTCGAGACGCGGGTTCGACAGCAGCCCCGTCAAGACCTGCGACGAGGTGTCCCGGACCAGGATCGCGCGCTCGGTGCGCCCCGCCTTGGTGGCGAGCCGCATCCGCTCGTTCGGGTTGAGGGCCTTGATGCGGAACAGCGGTGAGGCACCGGTCACCTCGCCTTCGGTGACACCGGCGCCGGCAGTGCCGCCGTCTCCGCCTCCCTGGGCCGCCCCCCGGCTCGGGACCTGAGCCAGCTTGCGGGTCAGCTCCGCATCCCGTCCGGGGTTCCAACCCTCGAGCTGGAACGCCACCTGGAACCGCGCCCCGTCGGGACCGGGGCGCTCGAAGGACTGGATCACCCGCGCCGAGAGCTCCATCTCGAAGCTCTCGCCGCAGAGGGCGCGCACGGTGAGCACCTCGAACAGCTTGGGGCTCCCGGCCAGGGGCAGCAGGAAACCGCTCTCCTTCTTGGCGTCGGTGAAGAAGCTTCGGACCGCCTCGGCGTCGACGAGCTCGAGGCGCAGACCGCCGGTTTCGGGGTCGAGCGCCGGGGGCGCCGAGAAGCGTGTATCCGTCATCATCCGTCAGTCATCGCTCGAACCGGAAGACCACCAGGCGGGTCGGAGCGCCGCCGGGGTTGGCGGCCGTGGAACGGCCCACCAGACCGAGGGCCTGACCGGGGAGCAGCGTCACGGGCTCCGACGCACCGGGCTCTGAAGCGGTGTTCGACCTCGCGGCGCCGCCGCCGGAGATCCGCAGGCTGCCGGGGCCCAGGACGTAGACCGCTTCGAGCGGCGCGTCCCGGATCTCGTGGGAAGCACCACCGTCGAGGGTCAGCGCCGAGACCCGGACGGGCCCGTCCCGGAGAAGCTCGCGGGCCCCCGCGGCGCCGGCGAGCCCCGGACCGGCGCCGGCCTCCGGCGGCAGAGGTTGCGAGGAGCGGTTGACCACCACGAGCCGCGCCTCCCGGGCTCCCGCGGCCTCCAAGTCGAGAGGCCCCGCGGGCAGGAGCCCCGCTTGGCCCGCCCGGAAGCTCCGGCTGGTGGCTGAGCCCTCGCCAGACAGCGGACTGAGACGCAGGGTGTGGGCGTTGTGGGCGAAGACCGCTCGCTCCCCTTCGCGGTGGAGGGCGATCTCGCCGCCTGCCGCGAGATGGATCTCGGTCACCACCAGCCAGTCGGTCTGCAGCAGGACCCGGACGGTTTCGGGCGCCGCCTCCACGGTCTCTTCGACGATGTCCTCGACCGGTGGGTTCTCGTCCACCCCCCGTGGCGGCTCCGGCGGCTGGCGGCAGGCGCTCACGGCGAGCAGGGTGAGCCCGGCGAGCGCGGCTCCCAACATCGGGTCGAGGCTGCGGGGAACGGCGAGAGAAGAGCGAGCTGCACGAGCTACAAGAACGACCGTCATGACGGACGGATTATCTCCGATCCCCCACCACCGCCAGATTCTCCGCCTTCCAGCGCATCGCCATCTCGATCCGGCTGCGGCCGCTGGGGTGATCGTAGAGCAGCCACTCCTCCCACGGTGCCGGATCCAGCTTGCGGTACTCCCCCAGCTTGACCGCCATCGACGCGAAGGCGTCCGGCTCCCGCGAAGCGTTGATGGCGAAAAGATCCGCCTCGGCCTCGGTCGAGCGTACGAAGTTGTTGATCACCGGGGTCAGCGCGAAGCCGTAGACCGAGAACAGCAGCACCACCAGCGGCAACCCGGCCGGGTCCGTGAGCCCCCGCACGCGCCAGCGCTCGCCCCAGCGGGTGACGAGCCGGTCGAAGGCCAGACGTACAAAGCCGAAGCCCACCACCGCCACAAAGGCGATGAAGAGCATCCCCTTGTAGACGTGGTTGAGCACGTAGTGACCGATCTCGTGGGCCATCACCGCCTCGATCTCCTCGTGTGTTCCGCGCTGCAGCAGGTTGTCGTTGAGGCTGATCCGCATCGTGCCCGCGAAGCCGCTGACGTTGGCGCTGATGCGCTTGCTCTGGCGCGAGGCGTCGTACTGCCAGACGTCCTCCGCCGGGACTCCGTTGGCGCGCGCGATGGAGAGGATCGGGTCGCGGATCTCCGGATCCTCCAGCGGGGTGTAGTCGTTGAACAGGGGAGCGATGTAGAGCGGCAGGATCAGCATCAGGACGACGAACGCAGCCACCGCCACCGCCGCGCCCCACAGCCACCAGGTCCGCGGGGCGCGGCGGAAGACCAGGTAGAGGACGATCAGAAAGAGCGACGTGAAAACGGCGCCCACGACGGTGCCCACCCCGAAGTCCCGCAGCCACTGGAGGAAGGTCTGGTTGGACAGACCGTACCGGTGCTCGCGGAAGAAACCGGCGTAGAGGGTGAGGGGGAAGCTCAGGAGCGTGACCGCCAGCACGTATTGGAGCCCGTAGACGGCCGGTTGCAGCCAGGTCCGGGAGGACAGCCGCTCGGCCAGTTCCCGCATGCGCGCCGACAGACCGCTGAAGAGCAGCAGGAGCGCGACCCCGACCCCCCACCAGAAGCTCCAGAGCTGGAGCCAGTAGCCGCCCTCCATGTAGGCGTCGGAACGCTCTTTCTCTTCCGGCGACAACCGGCCGAGATAGGACTCGACGGCGGCTTCGACGCCGAAGACCCCGGTGTCGGAAGACCCGGCCGGCGAAGATTCCTGTGCGGTCGCGGTCTGTGGGGTGGGGTCCTGCACGGGAGCCTGAGCCACGGTCGCGGACGCCAGGGGCAGGAGCGAAAGCAGGGCGAGCAGGACGGCGGCGAGGACGGTAGGAACGGGGGTGCGTACGGAGGGGCGTACGAGGGGGCGCATCAAAACCTCCCGGGGACTTGGAGACTTGGAGACCTGGAAGCACGTCCAGCCTGTACAGTTGAGCCGCGACACGGTACGACGCGACACGGTACGACGCGACACAGTATGACGCGACACAGTATGACGCGACGTCGGCGAGAAGGTCCAGATCGGAAAGGAGACCATGCGAGCTGCCGAGCTGTTCATCCGCTGTTTGGAAAACGAGGGCGTGGAGCTCCTCTTCGGTCTGCCCGGCGAGGAGAACATCGACCTGTTGGACGTGTTGCTCGACAGCTCCATCCGCGTGATCGCCACCCGCCACGAGCAGGGCGCCGCCTTCATGGCGGACGTCCACGGGCGACTCACCGGGCGCGCCGGCGTGGCGTTGTCGACCCTGGGTCCGGGAGCCACCAACCTGGTCACCGGCATCGCCGACGCCAACATGGACCGGGCACCGGTGGTCGCCATCGCCGGTCAGGCCGCCACCACCCGGATGCACAAGGAGAGCCATCAGCACCTCGACCTGGTGGAGCTCTTCCGGCCGATCACCAAGTACGGCACCCAGGTGCGCGAGCCGGAGATCGTGCCGGAGATCCTGCGCAAGGCGTTCAAGGTGGCGGAGGCGGAGAAGCCCGGAGCGTCGTTCATCGATCTGCCGGAGAACATCGCCCGCGCCGAGGTCGAGGGGCTGGAGCCCCTCACCCGACAGGCCGCCATGGCCCCGGTGGCGTCGGGGACCAAGATCACCCAGGCGGCCGAGCTGCTGTCCAATGCCCGCTCGCCGCTGGTGATGGCAGGCAACGGGGTCATCCGGGCCGATGCCACCGGCGACCTGGTGCGCTTCGCCGAGACCCTCAACCTGCCGGTGACCCACACCTTCATGGCCAAGGGCGTGATCCCGGCCTCGCACCCGCTGAGCCTGGGCTCGGTCGGTCTCCAGGCCCGCGACTACGTCGACCGGGCATTCGACCACACCGACCTGGTGGTCTGCGTCGGCTACGACATGGTCGAATATCCGCCGGAGCGCTGGAACCGGAGCCGCGATCTACGGATCCTGCACATCGACTCCAACCCGGCGGAGGTGGACAGCCACTACATCGTCGAGGCCGGTCTGATCGGCGACGTGGGCGAGGCGCTACGCGAGCTGACGGAGCGGGTCGAGGCCAAGGCGGGCGAGCCGGCGAAGGAGGTCCACGAGGCGGTCCGGCGCAGCCTGGAAGATCACGCGGGCGACGGCGCCTTCCCGATGAAGCCGCAGCGGATCCTGTGGGAGCTGCGCCAGGCGCTCGCCCCGGAGGACATCGTGATCAGCGACGTCGGGGCCCACAAGCTGTGGGTAGCGCGCCAGTACCCGGCGGAGCGGCCCAACACCTGTTTGATCTCCAACGGCTTCGCCAGCATGGGCATCGGTGTACCGGGCGCCATCGCCGCCAAGCTGATCCATCCCGAGCGCCAGGTGGTGACCGTGACCGGCGACGCCGGGTTCTTGATGAACGTCCAGGAGCTGGAGACGGCGGTGCGCGAGAAGGCGCCGATGGTGGTCCTGATCTGGAACGACAGCGCCTACGGTTTGATCGAGTGGCACCAGAGGGAGCACTTCGGCCGCACCGCGTTCATCGACTTCACCAACCCGGATTTCGTCGGCCTGGCCGAGAGCTTTGGAGCCCGGGGCTACCGTGTGGAAGCCGCCGACGAGCTGGCGCCGGTGCTGCGCCAGGCGCTGGCGGACGACACGGTGGCGGTGATCGACTGCCCGGTGGATTACTCGGAGAGCCTGGAGGATCTGGCGGTGGAGTAGGTCGTGACCGTGGCTCGGTGCCGGGCGGCCTGGTATATCCTGTCCGCGCTCATGATCACCCTCATCGAAGCACTCAACTTTCGCTGTCTGAGACACACCTCACAGCCCCTGAGGCCCTTCCACGTGATGGTGGGTCCGAACGCAAGTGGAAAGACGACCTTCTTAGACGTGGTCTCGCTCTTGGGACAACTGGTCTCTGAGGGTATTGACTCTGCAATCGAGGAGCGTACAGAGAACTTTCGAGATCTCGTCTGGGGGAGGTCAGGCTCGTGTTTTGAGCTCGCCATCGAGCTGAGAATCTCGAAAGAAATGCAAGCTTTGCTGGCAGAGGACTCAAGGTTCTTCGATCGCATCCGGTATGAGATTGAATTGAAAATCGACGAAGAGTCCAACGAAATCGTGTTTGGGAGAGAGACAGTATTGCTGGCGAGCAGCAAGAAGAAAGACCAGAAAGAGCCACAGCAACGCGATCTGTTCCCTGAGGTCATTAGACCACCTGCATCCGTTCTCTCGGACATTAGGGGGCAGGCTACTCGCACCATCATCAACAAAGCACCTGATGGGAATGACAACTTCTATTCGGAGACCTACCCCAAGAAAGGAAAGGGGTGGGTTCCGGCCTTCAAGCTCGGCCCTAAGCGTTCTGCACTGAGCAATCTTCCGGAAGACGAGTCTCGGTTTCCAATTGCTACCTGGCTCAAGTCCTTCCTGACAACCGGCGTACAGAAGCTGGTCTTGAACAGTCTCCTTATCCGTCAAGCCAGCCCACCAGGCAAGTCTAGGTCCTTCCAACCAGACGGCTCCAACCTCCCGTGGGTCGTCCAGGATTTGGAGAAGAGATCTCCCCACAAGATCACCGAATGGGTCGAACACCTGCAAACTGCGTTGCCGGATCTCATGGGCGTTCGGACTGTAGAGCGTCAGGACGACCGTCATCGGTACTTAATGCTCAAGTACCGAGGGGGCCTCGAAGTCCCTTCTTGGATGGCTTCTGACGGCACTCTGCGCCTGCTGGCTCTCACCCTTCCCGCGTTCCTCCCCGACCTGAGTGGCATCTACCTGATCGAGGAGCCAGAGAACGGGATCCATCCACGTGCCGTTGAGACCATGTACCAATCCCTCTCCTCGGTCTACGGAGCCCAGATCCTTCTGGCCACCCACTCACCGGTGATCCTCAGTCTGGTCGAGCCCGAGGAGCTCCTATGCTTCGCCAAGGATGAAAGCGGCGCCACGGATATTGTCCTGGGTAGCGATCATCCCGCCCTCCGAGAATGGCAGAGGGAAACCAATCTCTCGACGCTCTTTGCCGCTGGAGTCCTTGGATGAGACCGCCGGAGGCTTCGAAAGACCTGGTGTGCCTGGTGGCCGACAAGAACATGGAGCAAACCCTCTACGGGCTGCTGAGACGGCCTGAGTCCCTCGGCATCGATCCGCCAACCTTCGACCTCTTCGTTCATCCCGAGAGCGATCCGGGGTGCTGCCACCACGGTGTCGAGTTTCTACGTTCCTTCTCATCCCGATACACATGGGCTCTCCTATGCTTCGACTTCGAGGGCTGCGGACAGGAAGACGATTCCTCGACAGCTCTCACAAGGCGCTTGGAGCGGGAGCTGTCCAGGACAGGCTGGAACGACCGCGCACGGGTCGTTGTTATCGAGCCGGAGCTCGAAGTGTGGGTCTGGAGCGACTCCCCCGAGGTCGATGCGATCCTCGGCTGGTCGGGTAGGTTCCCCGGGTTGCGACCCTGGCTCGAGCAGCAGGAGTGGCTCGACTCAGGGGCCACCAAGCCGGAGCGGCCCAAGGAAGCCCTGGAAGCCGCCTTGCGAGAGGTCCGGCGGCCCCGCTCGTCCGCCACCTTCCGCAAGCTGGCAGAGACGGTCAGCCTACAGCGCTGTCAAGATCGGAGCTTCCTCAAGCTCAAGAAGACCCTCCGGAAGTGGTTCGCCACGAGTCCATAGATCACCACCAGCCCCACGGCAAACAGCCCCCAGCCCCACCACCACGAGGCCGGCGCGTAGCGCCACTCCAGCCGGCTCGTCCCCCGCTCCACCGCGGCCCCCAGAAACGCCCCGTGAATCCGCAAGGGCTCGAAGCTCTCGCCGTCGCGGGTCAGACGCCAGCCGGGAATCGCCGGCTGACTGGTCGCCACCACCGCGCGCTCCCCCGCCTCCACGACCGCCCACAGACGGCCGGGCTCGACGCTCAGCTCCACCACCCGGGCCTCGCCGTTGGGGTACCGGCCCGGCGGCGGCAGCCTCTCTCCCTGGACAGCTATTCGCTGCCCCGGATCCTCGATCCGCGCCGCTGCCCTCAGCGCGTCGGCTTCGTCCTCGACGATCTCCACCTCTCGAGGCACGAAGACCCGCGGCAGAGCGCGAGTGTTCTCGTAGACCACCGCGTCCCGGCCCGCCCAGACCACCTCCACGCTGGGACGCCGGCCCATCGAAGGGTGGTCGAAGATCCACCGCACACCGAGAAAAGCCAGACCCGGGCTCGCCGGCTCGTAGATCTTCACGCCCCCCTGGGCCGGGCGCTCGCCCCACAGCTCGAGAAAGCGCTGGTAGGGGGCGAAGGTCATCGGATCGTAGGCCCGGGCCTCCTCCAGACCTTGAAACGCCGCCGCGTGCGGCAGATAGGCGGCGTCCAACCCCGCCACCCGCCAGCCCTCGGAGCCTCCGGCACCCGCCCGCTTCTGAATCTCCTCCTGGACGTGCCGCACCGCCAGCGTGTCGGGATAGAACGACAGCGACGACGCGACGGGAATCCAGCCGTGGAAGACCAGGAGCCGGGGGAGCACCAGGGCGAGGCCCAGAAGCGCGACCCCGAGCAGCCCTTGCCGCCTTCGCGCCAGGAACACGCCTCCCAACGCGGCCGCGACGGCCAGAGACTCCAGGGGGACTCCGGGAAACACCCGAGCGGACGGCACCAAGAAGGCCATCGAAACGAGCAACAACACCACAGCCCCAAAGCCCAGAAGCATTTGGCTCCTGGAGAGTCCATCCCGTCCATCCCGTCCATCCCACACCCGCTCCCACCCCACCGCCGCAAGCACCGCCAGAGCCACTGCCCCCCACAGCGACAGCCGCCCCAGGAGCGTCAGGTCGAGCAGTGGCAGCGAACCGAAGAACCGCGAGATCCAAGGCACCTGCGCGCCCACCAGAATGCCCACGAGCCCCAGCGCCAGCCACACGAGTGGCGGTGGGTCGATCTCAGAAGCCCGACGCCGCCCGAACGCAAAGACCACCAGCAGCAGCCCGGCCGCTCCGACCGCGGCCCCTCCAAGCTCCGCGGCGTTGTTGGGACCCGGGGGCTGGCCATCGGGACCCAGCACCCGGGGATCCCCATAGGCCCACGGGGTCACCGTGAAGGCGAGCTGTCGAAGGGCCGTATCCCACGGTGCCTCCGCCACGAATCCGCCGAGCTCCTCCCGGCGCTCCCATTCGGCCGAGACCGCCAGGTTCTCGACAAAGGGCAGCAGCACCGGCGCCGCCAGCAACACGGCCAGCCCGGCGGCGACCCCCGCCCACAGAAGCGCGCGCCAGTCCGAGCGCTCCAGAGTCTCTCGCCGGCTCCGGAGCCGGCGGATCCACACCGCCCCTGCCAGCAGGGCCGCCAGCAGCACCCCGTGGAGCAGGGTCTCGGCGTGGCCGGCGGCGAAGCCCAGGGTTCCGGTCACTGCCATCGCCACCGCCGTCCCCGGACCGGGACGGCGTGCCACCGCCAGGGCGGCCCAGATCACCCAGGGCACCATCGCCGCGGTCAGCGAGTGGGGATGGAGACGCCAGAGCTGGAGATACCCGGAGCCCACGAACACCACCGCCCCCGCCAGCGCCGCCGCTTCCCCGAGACCCAGGCACCGCGCCAGCAGCAGAAGCCCAAAGCCGGCGATCAGCAGCCGAGCCGCCTGGCTGTACGTGGCCGCGCGCAGCGGAGTGAGCCAGCGCGAGGCGATCTCGGTGGGAAAGAGCACCGCCGACTGGCCGTTACCCAGGAGCGCTGCCCCGCCTCCCTGATGCGGATCGAACAACAGATCGTCCCGGGCCGCCCGACTCCACGGCAGGAATTGCGCGACCGGATCCACCAGCAGGAGATTTTGCCCACTGGAGCCGGCCTCTACCCGGGACGTCAGCTCCGGAGCCTGCCAAGGAGCGAAAAGCGTGAGGAGGTTGGTCGGCGCCAGTACCTTACCGGGCAGAAAGCCGGCACCGGTGAACGAGAGCGGCAGAAGGGCGAGCAGCCCTGCGGCGGTCCAGGAAAGGCGGCCGGAGGAGCGGTAGCAAAGCTCCTCGCGTCCCAGCAGCCACCGCGTCAGCAGGGTGAGCGCGAAAGCCGTGCCGAGATAGAGGGCGAAGGCGAGGGCGGCCGCCATCGGGCTCCTAGCGCCAGTCCGGCGGCTTCTTGTGCTCCAGAAAGTGGCCCACCCCGCGGCGGCAATCGTCGGTCAGACGGGCTTCCGCATTGGCCTCTGCGGCGTGGTGCAGCGCTTCGGCCAGCGGCCTTCCCTGGACCTCGAAGATCAGGCGCTTGCTGCGGGCGATCGACTCCGAGCTGGCCTTGGTGAGCACCTCCACCGCCAACGCACGACCCGCCTCCGCCAGCTCGTTCCGCGGCACGACCCGGTTGACCAGCCCGATCTCCCAGGCGCGCTCCGCCTCGACGAGCTCCGGGTTGAGCAACAGCTCCCGCAGATGGGAGCCACGCACGCGCAGGGGCAGAAAGGTGGCGACCAGCGCGGCGACGAAACCGATGCGCACCTCGCTGTACAGAAACCGGGAGTCGTCACTGGCGACCACGAAGTCGTGGGCGGTGGCGAGACCGCAGCCCCCGGCCACGCAGGCGCCGTGTACCAAGGCCAGAGTCAGCGCCTCCTGGCGCAACACCGCCTCGAACAGGCCCTTCAGCTTGTGGGAATCGGCGCGGTTCTCGCTCGCTCCGGCGTCCCGCAGGGCGCGCAGATGCGCCAAGTCCGCGCCGGCGGAGAAGTGCTTGCCGGCACCCTGGAGCAGCACCGCCCGGATGCCGTCGCGGCGCAGGGGGCGACTGTAAAGCTCGGTCAGCTCTTCCACCATGCGAGGAGAGAGGGCGTTGGCGCGGTCCGGGTCGTTCAAGGTGACCCAGAGGAGGTCCTCCTTCACTTCGAGAGCCAGGGCTTCGAAATCGGTGGGCAGAGACATCGCGGCTCGTCCTCGTCTCGTCGTCTCGGTTCCGTCAGGCGTTCTCGGGCACCCGCTCGGTGGGCACGAGACCTTTCGGTACCTCGATTTCCATCCGCAGCAGGCCCTGGGCGTGGGTCTTGCCCTGGGCGTCGGTCTTGAGGGATTCGGTGCCGCCACCCCCCAACGAGTCGTGGAGGATGAAGTTGAGGGCGCGCAGGTTGGGGACCTCGTAGCGGTCCACCCTGCCACGGCAGATCTCCTGGAAGTGCTCGCGGACGCGCTCGGCCGTCACCTCCCGGCGGATCACCTCGTACAGCGCGTCCGAGTACGCGATCAGCCCCACGTTGCTGGCGTCTCCCTTGTCTCCCGAGCGGCCGTGGGCGATTCTCTCCAGAGGGATCTTCATCGAGCTTTCACCTCGTTCTCAAGACTCTTCCACCGTGACCTGGATCCGATTTTCGACCACCGTGCGATCGAGCAGCGCCGGCCAGTAGGCCACCACCTCCTGAGGCTTGGGTCGGCCGCCCGCGAAGCCGGTGACTCCTGGCGGTCCCGAGGTAACCAGCGGGGCGATCTCCTTGCCGAAGCGCGCCACCTTCTCCTTGTCCGGATCGCGCACCCCGAGACGGAGCACCACCTCGGGCGGCTCGTCCGAGGGCTTCGCGATTCCCGGCAGGCAGGCGTCGACCCCCACCAGCTCCTGCATCCGGTGCTCCTCGGGGAAGGTCACCCCGACCCGCTCGAGCCGTCTCCATACCACCTCCGCGGCCAGCCGCGCCTTCTCCACGGCGTGGGGACCGCTGAGGGTGATCTGGCCGGCGGTCTTGAAGCCGGCGAGGTAAGAAGCCGAGACTTTGAGGGTGTCCGTGCGCGGCCGGCCTCGGATACCCGACACCCGCACCCGGTTCTCCCCCTCCTGCTCGAGCTGGATCGAGGTGAAATCGGCGATGACGTCGGGAGTGATGTACTCCGAGGGCTTCCCCATCTCGTAGACGAGCTGTTCGGCCACCGTGTCGACGGTCACCATGCCGCCGGTGCCCTGGTGCTTGGTGATGGTGAAGGTGCCGTCCTCTCGCGCCTCGGCGATGGGATAGCCGACGTCCCACAGATCCGGCACCTCCCACCAGCGGGTGAAATTACCGCCGGTGCACTGGGGACCGCACTCGAGGATGTGGCCGGCGATGGTGCCCGCCGCCAGCCGGTCCCAGTCCTCGAAGGACCAACCGAGCTCATGGACCATCGGCGCCAGCGCCAGCGCGGTGTCGGTGACCCGGCCGCAGAGAACGATCAGCGCGTCCTGGCGCAGCGCCTCGACCACCGGCCGGGCGCCCAGGTAGGCGTTGGCCGAGGTGAAGCTGTCGAGCAGCGGATCGATGTCCTCGCCGGTGTCCATGTTGCGGAGATGGTGGCCGGCCTTCACCAGGTCCCGCAGCCCGGCCAGGATGTCGTCGCCCTCCACCACGCCCACCCGCACGCCGTGCACGTCCAACTCGCGGGCCACCTCGAAGATCCGCTCGCGGCAGGCGTGGGGGTTGAGACCTCCGGCGTTGGAGAGGATGCGCACGTTGCGCCGTTTCAGCTCCGGTAGCACCCGCCGGATGAAGCCGACGAAGTCCGTGGCGTAGCCGAGATCCGGGTTCTTGAGCTTCTGCCGCATCATGATCGACAGGGTCACCTCGGCGAGGTAGTCCATGCCGATGTAGTCGATGGGGCCGCGGTGCAACAGCTCGACCGGAGCGTCGACGCTGTCTCCCCAGAAACCCTGGCCGTTCCCGATGCGAATGGATTTCATGGAGGCAAGGTCGGGTCTGGGGTCTCGGGGCTGAGGGTGTCGCGGTCGGCAACGAGGCTCGTTCACAGCGGGTACGAAAGGGGGGAAAGCCTACCACGACCCGACCACGCCGCTTCCCGGGAAACACTCGAGGGCCGATCGCGTTGAAGGGGTAAAGCTCACCTCGATCGATACACTGGAGGCCCATGACTGAGACGTCCGACCACGAGCTTTCCGATCTCGAGATCGGCAACCGACCCCGAGCCGCCGCTACCTCCCTCGAAGGTCCCGAGCCCCCGTCCGGTGGGGGCTCCCGGATCGGCTGGATCGTCGGGGCGGTGCTGATTCTGCTCGTCCTTGCCGCCGGAGGCTGGTATCTGTTCTTCCGCTCCCCCGCCGAGCCCGAGACAGCGCCTCCGGAGTCCGTCGAGCCCACCGCGACCCGTCCCGAGGCCGACACCTCCCGTGGGCTTCGGGAGCAGGAGGAAGACATCGAGCTTCCTCCCCTGTCCGCCAGCGACGCGGTGGTGCGGGAGATGGTGGGCCGACTGTCGTCGCATCCGCGCGTGGTCGCCTGGCTGGCCACCGACGAGCTCGTGCGCAAGCTCGTCGCCATCGTCGACAACGTCGCCGAGGGAACCAGCCCGCGCCCCCATCTCCAGACCGCCGCTCCGCGCCACCCCTTCGCCGCTCTGGAGGAGAACGGCGAGGTGGTAGTGGATCCCGAAGGCTACCGCCGGTACGACAGCGTGGTGGCCGCCTTCACGGGGCTCGATCCGCAGGGCACCGCGAAGCTCTACGGCCGGCTGCAGCCGTTGATCCAGGACGCGTACCGGCAGCTCGGCTATCCGGACACGGATTTCGACGAGACTCTCCAACGCGCGATGGTCGAGCTGCTCGAGGTGCCGGTGGTCGAGGGCCCGGTGCGGCTGACTCCCGAGGTGACGAGCTACGAATACGCCGATCCGCGGCTCGAAGGGCTCACCGATGCCCAGAAGCACTTACTACGCGCCGGCCCCGACAACGTGCGCCGGGTGCAGGCCCAGATCCGCGCGCTGGCCCGCGAGCTCGGCATCCCCGCGGACGAGCTGCCGGACACCCGGGTGCTGCGGGCGAGGTAGTCCTATTCGATCCCCGACAGGAGACTCGACGATGAGGGACCCCCGATCCGGATCCCTGGGGCTTGCAGCGCTCCGGGCTCTCAACCTGGCGATCCTGTCCCTCGCGATCCTGTCCCTCGCGATCTTGTCCCTCGCGATCCCGGCTCCTGGAGCCGGCATTCCCCTGGCGCAGGAGGAGGCGGCTCCGGATCGCACCGCAGCCTCCCTGCCGGAGCCCTTCCCCATGGACCTGGAGGTTGCGGTCCAGGCTCTCCGCGAGGCCCGTGCAGCCTGCGCGGCCGACGACGGTGAGCTGTGGGGCATCCCGCTGTGCGGACCCTTTCTCTTCGCCGAGGCCGAAAGCCGCGCCGTCGTGGCGAGCCAGGCGCCGGCCGAGATGCCGACCCCCGAGGGCCTTCTGACCTCTCGGGGAGAGCTCCTCGTGGGCCGCCTTCCCGAGCGGCTGTCTGCCACCAACACCGCGGTCGACTGGGCCGGAACCCACTGGACCCTGCTGCGCTGGCCCCTGCCTTCCACGCCCCGCGTCCGGACCCAACTGCTCCTCCACGAGTCGTTCCACCGGATCCAGGAGTCCCGGCTCGAGCTCCCCCTGTCGAACCCCGCCAACCCTCATCTGGACGAGCTCGAAGGCCGGATCTGGCTGCAGCTCGAGTGGCGGGCGCTGACGCGGGCCGTCAAGGGGTCGGGCGAGAACCGGCGGCAGGCTCTCCAGGACGCCTTCGTCTTCCGTCGCTTCCGGCACGAGCTGTATCCCGACGGCCGTTCCACCGAGCGACTGCTGGAGATGAACGAGGGCCTGGCCGAGGACACCGGGGTCGCCCTCGCCTTCCCGGAGCACCGGAAGCGCCAGCGCCGGGTGCTCGGGGGGCTGGAACACGGAGCGGCGCAGCCCACCTTCGTGCGCTCGTTCGCCTACGCTTCCGGCCCCGCTCTCGGCTTCCTGCTGGATGATCTCGCTCCCGGATGGCGGCGCGAGCTGTCCGCGGAGGACGACCTGGGCGCGCGGCTGGCTCGTGCCGCGGGCTTTTCACTGCCGGAGGATCTCCGGGAGACTGCCGCCGCCCGCGCCCTCGCCTACGATGGCGCGGCCCTGCGCGAAGCGGAGACCCGACGCTGGGAGACGAAGCAGCGCCGCGTCGCCGAGCTCGAGGCGCTCCTGGTCACGGGGCCGGTGCTGACCCTGCCGTTGCGGGAAGCCAATGTCTCCTTCGATCCCGGCAACCTGGTACCGCTGGGAGACCACGGCACCGTGTATCCGACGATGCGGACCACGGACGTGTGGGGCGTCCTCGAGCTGGACGGATCCGGTGAGGCCGGCGCTCTGGTGTCCACGGATTGGTCGACGGTCCGGGTGCCCGTTCCGCCGGAGATTCCCCAGCGCCTCCTCGAAGGCGGCGACGGACTACCGAGCACCCTCGAAGGCGACGGCTGGACTCTGGAGCTGACGGAGGGATGGCGGGTGACCCGGCAGCCGGACGGCGGCTTGACCCTGGTACGATGACCCTTCCATGGCGACCACACCGCTCTACGACAAGCTCAACCCGGAGATGCAACGAACCGTCGACACCTGGGTCGAGCGTCTCCAAGCGCTGCCCTGGGCGCGGCGCAGCGACCTGTTGGCGGAGGCCGCCCTGCCGTGGCGCGAGGAATTCGAGCCCGCCCAGGCCCGTCAGCTCACCCGGGGCTTCATCACCGCCGTGCTGGAGCGACTCGAGGAGCCGGTGATCGACAATCCCCACCAGGCCGTCGCCCACCTGCTCTCGCTCCACGGCGAGTACCACGAGAGGGCCCTGGCCTGGCTCGCCCAGAACCGCGAGGTACGCGAGGTGGTGGCCCGGGAGCTGGCCGACTGGGGCGAGGAGCCCGAGGACGACAGACCGGGTCCGGCCGAGGAACCCAACTGAGCCCCTCTCGAGCTGAGATGATCGGTCCCTCTCGGCCCTTTTCGGTAAATCCCCCTCCAACAACTCCCCCTTTGACAAAGGGGGAGCGCACGCCCCTCAAGTCTGCAACACCCCGGTTCTGAACTCGGGGATCTCCGGATTGCAGGCGGCGCAGGTGAGCGAGCGGCCGATCGCCTGGCGGGTGTCTGTGGGATCGATTATCCCGTCCACCCACAGCCGGGCGGCGGCGTAGCGGGGATCCATGGCTGCCGCGTAGCGGGAACGGATGCGGTTGAGAAGCTCCTGCTTCTCGTCCTCCGACACGCCGTCCCCGCGGTTGCGGAGTTGGATCGCCAGCAGGGTCTTCGACGCCTGATCGCCACCCATGACCGAGATCGAGGCCGAGGGCCAGGCGTAGACGAAACGCGCACCGTACGCCTTGCCGCACATGGCGTAATTGCCCGCGCCGTAGGAGTTGCCGACGAAGACCGTAATCTTGGGCACCACCGAGTTGGCCACCGCGTTGACCATCTTGGCGCCGTCCTTGATGATCCCGCCGCGCTCCGCCCGGCTGCCCACCATGAACCCGGTGACGTCCTGCAGAAACACCAGCGGCAGGCCCTTCTGATTGCACAGCTCGACGAAGCGGGCTCCCTTGTCGGCGGCGTCGGAGTAGATGACGCCACCGATCTGGAGCTCCTGCTCCCCCGCTTTGGTGCCGGTCCGGGCCTTGACCACCGACCGCTGGTTGGCGACGATCCCCACCGCCCAGCCCTCGATCCACCCGGTGCCGCAGATCAGCGTTTGCCCGTAGGTGGCCTTGAACTCGTCGAGCTCGCTGCCGTCCAGCAGCCGCGCCAGCAGCTCGTGGCCGTCGTAGGGGCGAGAGCGGTCCTCCGGCAACAGCCCGTAGAGATCCTCCGCGGGATACAGGGGATCCCGGGACTCGCGACGGGCGAAGGGCGCGGTCTCCCCCCGAACGAGCTGCTCGAATTGATTGCGGATCTTCTGGAGGCACGAGAGGTCGTCCGGATGGCGGTGGTCGACCACCCCGGAGATGTCCGCCTGCACCAGGGCGCCTCCCAGCTCCTGGTTGTCGACGTCCTCGCCGATCGCCGCCTTGACCAGGTGCGAGCCGGCCAGAAAGATCGAGCCGGTGCCCTCGACAATGTGGGACTCGTCGCTCATGATCGGTAGATAGGCGCCGCCGGCGACACAGGATCCCATGATCGCGGCCATCTGGAAAACGCCCGCAGCGGACAGCCGGGCGTTGTTGTAGAAGGCGCGGCCGAAGTGCTCCTTGTCCGGGAAGATCTCGTCCTGGAGGGGCAGAAAGACTCCCGCCGAGTCCACCAGGTAGACGATGGGCAGGCGGTTTTCGAGGGCGATCTCCTGCGCCCGCAGCACCTTCTTGCAGGTCATCGGAAACCAGGCGCCGGCCTTGACGGTGGCGTCGTTGGACACCACCACCACGTCCCGGCCGTGGATGGCACCGATCCCCACCACCACCCCGGCGGCCGGAGCGCCGCCGTACTCCTCGTAAAACCCATGGGCCGCCCAGACGCCCAGCTCGAGGAAGGGCGCCCCCTCGTCGCACAGGGTCTCGACCCGTTCGCGGGCGGTCATCTTGCCGCGGGAACGTTGCTTGTCCTGGGCTTCCACCCCACCACCGAGACGGATCTCCCCCTCTTGCTCGCGGATCTTCGCCGCCGCTTGACGCCAGTGATCGGCCCGCTTCTCGAAGGTCTCGTCGCGCGCGATGGTGCTCTCGAGGACTGCCACGGTGTTGTCTCCCTCGCTGGTGTCGTGTCGGACGGGGTGGACGATGAAGGGATCGAGTCGGCCGGGGCATTATACGGGGGTTCACCTGCGGGCGCGGGCGAAGAGCTTGCTAGCGGGTCGTCGCAGCGCGGACTCAAATGGCGCGATTCGTCGACAAAATCTCAAGAAAAGTGAGCGATGGCGGCCGGATTTTCCGTCTAGGGTATGCATGAGTGATCGTGCCCCCCGGTATCTACCTTCCGGCGGCGCGTTGGTCGAGGTCACCTACCGAACGATCCAAGGCCGGATGCTGTTGCGTCCAAGCCGCAGCCTCAACGAGATCGTGGTGGGAGCCCTTGCCCGCGCCCAGAGCTACTGCAGAAAGGAATCTGGTGGTTCTGCAGAGCTCATCGGCCTCGTCGTTCTCAGTAACCACATTCACCTGTTGCTATGGGTAAAGTCCCAGTACCAACTCTCGAAGCTCTTGGAGCACTTCGCGGGCAACACGGCCCGGGAGGTGAACCGGCTGCATGACTGGTCGGGCTCCCTGTGGCAGCGGCGATACCAGGGAATCTGCGTCACCACCGAGGAAGCGGCGCAGGTGGCCCGGTTGGAGTACCTGCTGGCTCAGGGAGTCAAAGAGCACCTGGTGGAAAGGGTGGAGGACTGGCCGGGAATCCACTTCGGCAAGGCCCTGCTGGAGGGCAGGAGCCTCCTGGTCGGCAAGTGGATCGACCGTACGAAGAAGTACCGCGCCAAGGTGCAGGGCAAGGAGCTGCGTCGCGAAGAGTATGAAGAGACGCTCACGATGGAGCTCAAGCCCTTGCCGTGCTGGTCGCACCTGGGTTGGGGCAAGTACCTCCAGCGAGTCCGTGAGCTGATCGAGAAAGTCGAGGCGGAGGCCGCGACGGAGCGAGCCGTACAGGAAAAGGAGGTCGTGGGCGTCCAGGAGATCTGCGAGAAGGACCCGCAGACGAGGCCGAACACGGTGAGCCGCTCGCCCGCGCCGCGGGTGCATGCCGCGACCAAGAAGGAGCGGAAGGCATGGCGGGAGGCGTTCTCGTGGTTCGTGGTGGCCTACCGAGCTGCCGCGAACCTGCTGAAGGAGGGGCACCTCGATACGCAGTTCCCGGAGGGGTGCTTCCCGCCGGGGCTGCCGTTCGTGGGCGATACGGGCTGAAGACCTCTCGCCGTCCCGAGCTGTAGCGGACCTCAACCGCTGAGGATGGGCTCCTGAGACGGGGTTCCCGTGTGAGGTGCGGGCAGACTCATCGACAAAGTCAAATATCTTCCTTCACAGCCCCTCGGAAAGCCGATTTCCCGACAGATTTGCCGCGGAGAGAGGGTGAGGAGGTGCCTCAGGTGGTGGGTTGGGCCATCGATGCGCTCTTGGCGAAGGGACTCTCTACAAGTCCCTGGTAGGTAGTTTGGGTAGTTTGCGAAGGGACTCTCTACAAGTCCCTGGTAGGTAGTTTGGTAGTTTGGGTTTGGGGCATTATACGGGGGACCGCCTGCCGAGAACGGGTGAGGACCTTGCTAGGATCCCACCATGCGTTTCCGTGTCGTCGCCTTTGCCAGCGCCGCCGATGCCCTGGGCACCGGTGAGATGTCCGTGGAGCTAACGGGTGAGGTCTCCGGGGCGGTTCCCACGGTCGCCGATCTGAAGGAACACCTGGAGTCCCGATTCCCCAAGCTCGCGCGCCACTGGCCGCGTCTCGCCATCGCCATCGACGGCGAGCTGGCGCGGTCCGACGCGCCCCTCGCCGAGGGAGTGGAAGTGGCCTTGTTGCCGCCGGTGTCGGGTGGCTCGGGTGCCGTAGTCACGGAGACCTCTGTACCCAAGGCTGCTCTCAGCCGGGAACCCCTCGACACCGAAACGATCGCCGACCTGGTACGGGATCCGGCTTGCGGCGCGGTGCTGGTGTTCTTGGGCACGGTGCGCAACCGCCACGACGGCCGCGAGGTCTCCCGCCTCACCTACACGGCCTACGAGCCGATGGCGGAAACGCGGCTCCGTCGCATCGTCGAGGAGCTGGAATCGGAGTCGGGATCAGGGAAACTGCGAGCGGCGATCCACCACCGTCTCGGCGAGGTGCCGGCGGGAGAGCCGAGCGTGGCGATCGCCATCTCCTCGCCGCACCGTGCGGAAGCCTACGAAGCCAGCCGCACCGCGCTGGAGCGGCTCAAAGCCGAGGTGCCGATCTGGAAGCGCGAGCACTACGCGGACGGGGAGGCTCGATGGCGAGAGGAGGAAGGGTTGACGGAGGCAGCTTCGCAAAGCAAGCCGTCGTCGGACTCCACCTGAGCGACTAGGAACACGGCGGACTGCCGGCCGGCGGCCGGCTGGCTGCGATGTAGCTGTAGTAGCGACCGGAGCCACCGCCCACGATTCCCTTGAACCACAGTACCTGCGTGAGCGGCGGAGAAAGCTCCGTCGACGGACCGGAGTGGACTGGCATCCGGAGCCGGTGGCCGGGGATGCCGTTTTCGGGGACACGATAGATGCCACCCACGAAGAGACGATTGACCTCGATGGTCACCTTGCAGGGAGGTACCACACGGACACCCCAGTCCAGCAGCGGTCCCATCTTGAGGCCGGCGACGTCACCGACATCGATGCCCGCCATGTCGTATTCGGAGCCCGAAGGGCCTCGTCGAGAGGCAAACTGCGGGGGGACACGCCACTCTCCCAGTTGCGAAACCCGGCTACCGATCAAGTCGGTCTCGACCTTCTGCCCTTCACGCCACCCCTCGATTTGAAACTGGCTCGGTGAATGATTTGCCTTTACCGTGTATTCGGCAAGGTCTCCCTCGATGCAGCGAGTCAGCTCGGGATAGTACCGCTTCTGCAACTGGCACAGCTTCGTAAGCCGCTTGATGCGCTTGTTGAGCTCAAGCGTGCGCGACAATCGGTTGGCGCTTCCCTTGCCCGCCGCACGATCGACAACCGTTGGGAAAGCAACCCGAGGACCTCCGTGCTGACCGATCTCAAACATCCAGAGAGGGTCGGTTACAAAGCCATCCACGAGCACGTGAGACTGGCTCGGTGGAGCGCTGCGGCAAGATCCACCCACCGCGATGCTCGATGGCGACCCCAGCACCTCATTGTCCGAGGCGACTTCATTGGGTGCGGATACCCAGCGGAAATCAATCGTCTCGACGTACCACTTGCAAGGAACATAGCGAGCGGTATCGAAGGTCTGAGAGACCGGTTGTAGCTCGGTGAGAGACTGACACAGGTCGGCCCGCACTCGCCAATCGGCGATGTCGGCCCGGTCGACTGCGCTGCAATGTCCTGCATTTCTGACCGCAGGGCCCGGAGAGAGCACGAGATCGGCGCCATCTGTCTCCGCGATCGTCAGAAACGTCTTCTTGGTCGCGGCGACGAGGTTCCATCTGCAGCTTCCATCCGATTCGAGCTTGCCGGCCAGAGCATTGTTCGAGTCCACACAGGAGACATGCTCCTGTATGGGGATGTCGAAGAAATTCGGGTACTCCTTGAAAACGTTGCGGGACAAGTTGCCGGTCGCCGCTCGGAAGGCAGCGTCGCCGACATAGCAGGACGTCGCACCCAGCATCTTCTTGATGGCATTTTGGCCGTATGCCGAGGCGTGACAGAGGGTCGCGTAAATCGCTCCAGGTGTCGGATCTGAATCGGGGCCGGACGCGGAAGAGGCCGTGTCCACAGCGCAACCGAAGGCCGTCAGCACGGCGGACTTTGCATCGGTTGGGACGGAGGAGATATGCCCGCAACCGGCGGCGCTTCGGGCCCACTCGAGGTAGCGCCCTTCCCGAATACGCCGGCAAACGTCGGCTCCCGTGCAACTTGTCGAAAGCGGATCCTTGACGAGCTGCGCCGCAGCCCCTTCGACGACACAGTCGACGATCTGTCGAGTCTGCGCCCCGCAGGCGCTTTGTGCACTCAGCGGCAAATTGCTGCCGAGACAGCACAGCCAGAGAATGAGAAACAACGGGAACGAACGACCCGGGAACGAACGACCGAACAAACGTCGCATCAGCTCAACCCTCCTATAGGCCCAGAAACGACCAACACAACAGAGTCCTTCAACTCGACGGGAAGGCCCGCAGGCTACCACGAGGCGGCTCTACCGGACGGACACGAGCCCTCCGAGCCGCGCCGAATCCCACTTCCCAGCAGACACGAGCTCTCCGAGCCGATCGGAGCCCCGTTCAGCCTGAGCACGACCTTCCCGAGCCGCTCAGTGACGAGCTCGTTCTGGGCAACCCATTTCCGAGTCGCTCAGAGGCGATGTCGTTTCCGACACGACCCTTTCGAGCCGCTCAGAGGCGAGCTCGGTTTGGACCCGGCCCTTCCGACGAGTTGGTGACGTCGACCTTCGAAAGATGGTTGATTGAGGCAAACGGGCCGATTGTCACGACAAGGCCGCGGGAGAGCTCCGCACCAAGCTACTCGAGCTCCGCAGGATCGCGGCAGGCGCCCTGGGCGCGCCGGAGGGCGACGAGCTCCTGGCGCTCGAGGGTGCTGTCACCGAGGACCCGCTCCGTTTGCACCAGCAGGGGGTGATCACCCTCCGCCGGTTGCTGGATCCGGAGCTGCCCACTCCGCCGCTGCGTTGGGCGGGGATGGACTTCGATCGGCAGGTCCTGGCTTCGGCCCTGGAGCCTCGGATCGTTGCGCTCGGTGCGGCGCTTGAAGCGGTCGAAGAGGATCGCAAGCACGTGCTGTCGATGCAGGAGGCCAAGAACGAGGCCATGAAGCTGCACGACGATGGCGCGCAGGCGGTGGCGGGGTTTCTGACCTTCGTCTTCCGTCTCGGCGGCAAGCGGTTGATCGCGGATCGGTTGAAGCCGATCACCCGCCGGCGTCCGCGTCCCGAAGACGTCGAAGCGCTCGTTCGAAGTCGTGACGAAACCGTCACGGACGGACCCGAGCGCGAAGACGGCGACCGGAGCGCGGGGACCGACCCGCCCGCCAACACCAACGAGCCGAGCGCCAACGTAGCGTAAGACGGCCGTCGCTGCTGCTTCTTTCTTGCAGAGCTTGCCCCCGGGACGGGAGTTGCTTCCGATCTCCCCCTCGGGGGCTTTTTGGTGCCCGCAGCCTGGTCAAGCTCCAGCTTCGGCGATCTCCGCCCGTACCCATTCGGTGAACCGCTCCTCGATCTCCTCCCAGGACAGGTCCAGGGTCGCGCGCAATCGCTCCGGGGTGAGCGGCTCGCCCTCCGCGGTCTCGCCGAGGAAACGGCGGAAGCCCGGGCGGGTCTCCCGGTCCTCGATGAGAAAGCGCACCAGAAGCCCGGATTGGAGATAGTGCAGCTCGCGGCGGGTGCGGACGAAGGTCTCCCAGTCGAGGTCCAGTAGCTCCTCCAACCGCCGGGCTTCCCCGCGCTCCAGCGTCTCGACGAAACGGGGCAGCGTCCGGTAGACCGCCAGCCCTGCCGTCACCACGTCATGGTGGATCACCCCGCCCCGGCGCTCGGGGCGCTCCTGGGTGACGATCCGATCGCCGCCCCAGGTGCCGGGCCGGACCCGTCCCGTGGGGTCGATCTCCGCCCAGGTGAGGTCTTCCGCCAGGCCTTCCTCGAGCCAGGCGGGGAGCGCGGGGCCCAGCGAGCGCCGGTTGAGCAGATGGACCAGCTCGTGCACCAGGGTCGAGACCAGCTCGTTGAATTGCCGCCCCTCGACGAAGAACGCGAGCAGCCCCGAGCCCGCATGGCCCGCCGCAGGGAGCCCCTCGAGGTTGTGCCAGGATTGCTGGAAGGCGCGATAGTCCTCGCGGCGGGAGAAGAGCACCACCGCCTCCTCCGGCTCGCCCAGGGGATCCAGCCCGTAGCGCTGCCGGTAGATCGGCTCGATTTGTACCGCCACCGCGGAGAGGCGCTGGAGCACGTAGGGATCGATCACGTCGGTGTACAGGAGGTAGGGACCCACCCGCCCGCTGGAACGGTCGGTGCCCAGGAGCTCCAGAGCGTAGTCGAGACGCTCCGGATCCGGGGGCATCGAGGCGAGGGGGCGCACCGGCTCGGGCGCTCTTCCCAGCGGCGGCTCGCCCGGCGGCGGCTCCAGCCGACGAATCCACGCCCAACGGCCACCGTGGAAGACCTTGTACCAGTGAGCCGGCCGGGGCTCGCCCGGGAAGGGCTCGGCGAGGAAGGTCTCCACAAAGGGAAGGGCGACGTAGCTCTCGACAGCCCCCAGGAGGCGGGTGTCGGTCCGCGGAGCGGCGCGCAGGGGCGTCCCCGGTGCCACCCAGACGACGTCACCGTCGGCATTGGCTCCCGAGCTCGCCGTCGGCTCTTGGGCTTTCGTGGGAAACGCCGGCTCCAGCACGTCGATCGCTGGTGCTCTCGTCGGAGCGCCTGCGGGAGCCGAGGGACTCCCGGTCTCTTCAAGGTCGTCCGGCGGGGCGTAGGTGGCACGAAACCACGTCGCGACCGGCCCGACCAGCGACCAGCTCTCGGCGCGGACGAGACGGGGATCCTCCGGGTGCTGCGTCAGCCAGGCGAACCCCGCCAGGAGCCCCAGGAGGAGGAGCAGAGCCAGCGGAGGGATGACGTTGCGCCAACGCACGGTCCAATTCTACGCGCCGGGCTTCTCCTCCCTGTCGATCCCCCTGTCGATACACACCAGATGCCCGTGGGTCCGGATCAGCAGGCAGTCGCCGGCCACCGCGGGGGACGCGGTGGCGAGCTCCTCGCCGAGGTAGCTCTCCGCCAGGATCTTTTTCTCCCGCGCTGCAGCGACGATCGTGGTCCAACCGGCGCTCGAAAGGACGTACACCTTGCCGTCCCCTGCCAGCAGGGAGGCGCGGTTGCGCCGGTAGTCGAGCCGATGCCGCCACAGCAGCTCACCGGTCGCCGCGTCGTAGCAGGCGAGAGCCCCCACGTCGGTAACGGTGAAGAACAACCCCCGGTAGAGGACCGGCGACGAGATCTGCGGCACGAGCTGGCCGTTCTCCCACAACACCTCGGTCCTCGTCTCCGCCCCGGTGCCCAGGAGCCGCAGAAAGACGGTGTGCCGTATGTTGTGAGCGCCGCCCGAGACGGCGAGGACGTCCCCCTGGATCACCGGGCTGGTCACCATCTGGTTGATCGGCGCTCCGTGCTCCCAGAGCACCTCGCCGGAATCGGCGGCGTAGGCGGTGACGCGGCCGGAGTGGGCGAACAGGACCTCCTCGTGCCCCCCACGCTCCAGCACCAGTGGCGTGGAGTACGAGCAGCAGGTGTCGCTCCACTCGACGCGCCAGATTTGCTCCCCCGTCTCGCGATCGAAGGTGGCGATCCAGCCGGGATCCTCCGTGTCGCCCCACTCCCGGTCCTGCACGACGACCACCGCATCTCGGGTCAGCGCCAGGGAGCTTGCAGCGCCGTAGCGGGAATAGGCCACGTAGTCGGGATCCACTTCCCTGGTCCACAGCACCGAGCCCTCCTCGGAGAGACGGGCCAGCAGCGAGCCGAAATAGACGTAGACGCTCTCGCCGTCGGTGACCGGGGTGACACCGGCCACCGTGTTGAGCCCGTGGGTCGTTTCTCGGGGCGCTCGCAGCACCGGCGTCTCCCACAGCAGCTCCCCCGACTCGAGGTCCAGCGCCAGGGCCGTGCGCAGCGCCTCCCCGGCTCCGAGCGGGGGTTCCGAGAGTCCCTTCCCGGCGAGCCCGATCGGTCCCTCGTAGGAGGTCGTCAGATAGACCCGTCCGTCGGCCACCACCGGCGAGGAGCTCCCGATGCCGGGGAGCGGGGTCTTCCAGCGGAGACCCGAGCCCTCCTCGTCCCAGTGGATCGGCAGCGGGCCGTCGGCGAGACCGTCACCGTCGGGACCGCGCCAGCCGGGCCACTCTCGCTCCGTGCCCCGGTCGCAGCCGACCAGGACCATGCCCGACGCGAGCAGCCAAGGGACGAGCCACAGCTTTCTGGGAGCCATCGAATAAAGCATCGCCAAGCCTCCTCGAAGAGAATCCTCGGAGAACGTCAATCCCAAGAGCCTCAAAGATAACCGAGGGCCCGGAGCTGCTCGAGGTCCTCGTCGGACAGCTCCGGGATCGGTCCGTCGTCCGGAACCGCTCCCTGCCACAGATCCAGGGCCCGCCGCAGCCCGTCGCGCAGACCGGGCTCGGCAGCGGCGAGGTTGTGCTGCTCCTGTGGGTCCTCCTTCAGGTCGTAGAGCTCGAAATAGTCCTCCTCCACCCCGGGATACTGGATCAGCTTGTAGCGCCGGGACTGCACGGAGCGAATGAAGTCCCCATCGCGGAGTTGGTAGCCGCGATCCACGTGCTGGTGGGTGCGGGCGCGGTTGCTGGCATGGGCGAAGGCCCGCTCGCGCGGAGGCTCGAGACCGCGGATCTGCGGCCAGAGATCCCGCCCTTCCACCTCCAGACCGGGAGGAAGGGGCACGTCGAGCAACGACAGCAGGGTCGGCAGCAGATCGACCGTCTCCACCGGCTGCCGGAAGCGCTGCGGAGAGGGGGCCGCCGCACGCACCGAAGCCGGCTCCGGGCGGTAGAGAATCAGGGGAATCGCGATCTGCTCGCCGAAGACGCTGGTGCCGTGGTTGAGGTTGAGCGCCGTCGCCCGGTCGCCCAGGGTCTCCCCATGATCCGCCAGCACCACCACCGCCGTGCGGTCGAGATCGACGGCGGCGAGCAGCTCCCCCACCAAGTCGTCCATCGTGCGGATCATCGCGTCGTAGCGGTCCACGTAGTCGTTGAGATGCACCAGCGGCTCACCGTCGGCATCCCGGAGCCGTTGGTAGGCGGGGATGAAGCTCAGCACCGGCCCGGGGTCCGGCGAGCGGAAGCGCTCGAGCTGGGCCGCTTCCGGTCGGTAGGGGCCATGGGCGTCGTAGAAGTGGACGAAGAGAAACCAGCGCTCGTCCGCCCTTCGCGAGCGGAGCCAGCCGAGAGCGCGATCGAGGGTGGCGCGCCCGGCCCTGCGCCGCCGGAGCTCGCTGTCGTAGACCTCGAATCCCTGGTCGATGCCGGTGATTTCCTTGCGCAGCGGGTGACCGCTGACAAAGGCGCCGGTCCGAAAGCCCGCGTCGCGCAGGATCTCGGTCAGCGTCACGTGCTCGTCGGCCAACCGACGGGTGTTCTCGCCCACCCCATGGGTGTGCGGATACAGACCCGTGAGCATCGACGCGTGGGAAGGGTTGGTGATGGTCATCTGGGCTACCGCACGGTTGAAGACGACGCTCCGCGCCGCCAGCCGGTCCAGATTTGGCGAGGTCTGCCGCGGGTAGCCGTAGGTCTGGAGGTGGTCCCTACGGGTGGTGTCGAGAGAGACGAAGAGCAAGCTCTGCGGGGTCTCCGGTGCACAGCCGGTGAGGCAAGCGAGGAGGGCGAGGGTGGCGAGGAGGCCGGTAGTGGCGAGGAGGCCGGTAGTGGCGACGAAGGCGCTCGTGGCCGGGAGCCACCCGGAAGGCCGGCGTAGCAGACCTCCCGCCGTCATTCGGTCGCCTCGGGATCCTGGCACCGGGCTGGAGGCTCGTGCTCCTGCAACCCGTTCAGGAGAGCTTTCAGGAGTGTCACCAGCCTTCGTTTCTGCCCGTCGTCGAGGGACTCCAGACATTCGCTGTCCGCCCGCGAAACCAGCGGATCCAGCCGCGCCAGGAGCTCTTTCGCCGGCCCGGTGATCGCGCAGCGCTGCCGCCTCGCCATGGCGGACAGTCTACCGGACCCTCCACCGGGCGACAGGAGGCCTCGCCGGCGACCCTCGCGCCGGCTACCGTTGCGGCTCGGCGGAGCCCTCCGAGGAGCCCGCCAGGAAGCTCACCAGATCCCGCTTGAGCTTCGCCAGCGACGCCTCCCGGATGTACATCATGTGGCCCGCCTCGTAGTACCCCATCGCGACCCGCTCCGCGAAGCCCGGCTCGTGGGAGAGGTGGTCGAAGGTGTGCTCGGTAGCGAAGTACGGGGTTGCGAGGTCGTAGTAGCCGTTGGCGACGAAGACCCGCAGCCGCGGGTTGCGCGCCATGGCCTGCCGCAGATCCTCCGCCACGTTGACGTAGCGGTTCTCGAACTCGCCGTAGCTCCACGGCCGCACCCGGCCGGTGAGGATCTCGTAGGGCAGATCGCTCTCGTAGCGCAGCTCGCGCCGCAGGTAGTCGTTGAGCAGCGCCGTATAGGGACCCTGGATCGCCGCGTAGCTGGGGTCGTACTCGAAGCTCTCCCCGGCACGGTCTCGGTCCACACCGGTGAACCGGCTGTCGAGCCGGCCGACGGTCTTGCCCTCGTCCCGCCGCAGCTCCTTGACGAAGCGGAAGATCTGGGGCCGCAGGTGGACGTTGCGGAGGAACTCCTCGGACAGCCCGGTGTAGGTGGCGAGACGGGCCGCGAGACGATCCCTCTCCGCCGCGGGCAACCCGTTCCCCTGCATCAACCCGGCAGCGTAGTCGCCGCGGGCGAAGGTCTCCACCTCGTCGAGAAAGTCCCTCAGCGGCCGGCTCTGCAGCTCCGGCGACAAACGCCCATGGAAGTGGGCGGTCGCGGCATAGGTGGGGAGAAAGAGCACGTAGGGCAGATCGTTGCCGACGTCGAAGCGGGCGGTCTGGAAGTCGAGGATCGACGACACCAGGATCAGCCCCTCGAGATACATGCCGTGGCGCTGCTGGAGATAGTGGGCCAGACCCGCGGCCCGGGTGGTGCCGTAGCTCTCCCCCGCCAGGAGCTTGGGCGAGGCCCAGCGCTCGAAGCGGGTGGTCCATAGCCGGATCAGCTCGCCGACGGACTCGATGTCCTCGCGCAGGCCGTGGTAGTCCTTGTCGTCCTGGCCGGGCACCGCCCGGCTGAAGCCGGTGGTCACCGGATCGATGAACACCAGATCGGTCCGATCGAGCAGCGAGTGGGCGTTGTCGACCAGCCGGTAGGGCGACGGCGGCGAAAAGCCCTCGGACCCCATGTCGACCCGCCGCGGCCCGAGCAAACCCAGATGGAGCCACACCGAGGACGAGCCGGGGCCACCGTTGAAGGCGAAGGTGACCGGCCGCTGCGCCGGATCCCACTCCTCGCCCGACGGGCCCGGCAGACGCTCGTAGGCGACGAAGAAGAGTGAAGCCCTGGGGGTGCCGTCCTCTTCCTTGAGCAGCAGGTTGCCGGCGGTGGTCCGATAGGGCACCCGGACCCCGTCGATCTCCACCGCGTGCTCGGTGACCGACAGCACCTCCTCGGGCGGCGGGGGCGTGGGCTTCGTCTCCGCCTGCGAGTCTCCCTGCGGCCCTGCCTGGGAATGTGCCTGCGGCTCCGGCCGCTCCCGGGAGACGTGCTGCTGGGCGCCGAGGCCGGGGACGAGCGTCACCAGGACTGACAGCAGGGCACCGACCCGGCAGGCGATCCGCAGCGCCGGGATCCATCCGGCGGTTTTGGGACAACGGCTCATGCGTCGCTCCCTCCGGTCGACGTGTCCTCCTTCGAAGCCTCCGCCGGCTCGCCGTCGAGCTTGAGCCTGCGGTAGCCCTGGTTCCAGTACACCAGGGGCGCCGCTCCGGGCTCGGGCACACCGACCGCCTGGACCTCCCCGACGTAGATGGTGTGGGTGCCGGCGGCATGGTGGCTGTGGAGGGTGCAGTCCATCCAGGCGAGGGCATCGCGCAGGATCGGCGCCCCGGTGGCCCCCCGGCCCCAGTCACCCGCCTTGAAGCGATCCTCGTCCTTGAGCCAGGCGAAGCGGTTGGAGAGATCCATCTGGTCGTCCCGGAGGATGTTGACGGCGAACACCGCTCCCGGGGCCTCGAGCAGCGGCGTCGCCTTGTGACGGTGATCGACGATCACCGAGATCAGCGGCGGATCCGGGGATACCGAGGCGAAGGCCGACACGGTGAGGCCGTGGATCACCTCGCCGGCCCGGATGGTGACGAGGGTCACCCCGGCCGGGAAGTGACGCAAAGCCCGCCGAAAATCCTCAGAGCTCGCAGCCATCTTCACAGCTCCTTTCCCCGGTCCTTTCCCTGGTCCTTTCCCTGGTCCTTTCCCTGGTCCTTTCCCTGGTCCTTTCCCCGGAAGCTCGTCGGAGCCGTCCTCAGACGCCCCGCCCGGCGATCAGCGCGGCCAGGTCCACGAGCCGCGCCGAGTAGCCCCACTCGTTGTCGTACCAGGCCAGCACCTTGACCGTCTTGTCTCCCAGCACCATGGTGCTCTCCGCGTCGACGATCGCCGAGTGTGGATCCCCGATGATATCGGCGGACACCAGCGCCTCGTCGGTCACCCGCAGGATGCCGTGCAGAGGCTCCTTCTCGGAAGCCTCGGTGAGCGCCCTGTTGACGCTCTCGATCGTCACCTTCGACTCCAGCCGTGCCACGACGTCGCAGACGGAGCCGTCGGGCACCGGCACCCGCATGGCGATGCCGTCCAGCTTGCCTTCGAGCTCCGGCAGCACCAGCTCGGTGGCGACGGCGGCGCCGGTGGTGGTCGGAATGATCGACATCGCCGCCGCCCGCCCCCGGCGCCGCTTGGAGGCCGGGGTGTCGACCAACGACTGGCTGGCGGTGTAGGCGTGGACGGTGGTCATGAACGCGGTCTCGATGCCAAAGCTCTCGTGCAGCACCTTGACCACAGGTGCCAGACAGTTGGTGGTGCACGAGGCGTTGGAGATCAGCTTGTGCCTCTCCGGATCGTAGGTGTGGCTGTTGACGCCGTGGACGAAGGTGCCGTCGAGGTCTCCGGACGGTGCCGAGACGATCACCCGCCGTGCGCCGCCGTCGAGGTGCCGGGAAGCCTGCTCGCGCTTTCTGAGGGCACCCGTGGCCTCGAGGACGATGTCGGCTCCGAGCTCGCCCCAGGGAATGTCCGCCGGGTCCCGGTGGGCCGAAAAGGCGATCTCCTTGCCGTCGACCTCGAGGTGGGCCTCGCCGTGGTCCACCTTGCGCGGGTACCAGTGGTGCACGGAATCGTACTTGAGCAGGTAGGCGAGATCCGACAGATCGACGAGATCGTTGATCCCGACGATGTCGAAGTCACCCCGGTCGATCATCTGCTTGAAGGCACAGCGGCCGATGCGTCCAAAGCCGTTGATGCCGATGCGAATCTTGTCGGTCATGGTGCGAGAAGGTCCTCCTCTCGGCACGGGACGTTTGCCGCGCCGGGTCCAAGTGCTACCGCTCCGAACGGCGTCTCCGAACGGCGTCTCCGAACGGCGTCCGGAGCACGGAAGCTCACAGAGTAGCACCCGGGAGAGTCCCGGTGTCATCCCGTGCGGAGCACCTGACGGCATCGCCTCTCGGCTCGCTGGCGGTTGGGCAGGGGCAGCACGTCCAGCGCCACGAGCTCACGCTCCCGACCGCCGTCGAGCGACGCGAGCACCTGTCGGAAATGCTGGCGGGCGCGCTCGCGGTGACCCAGCCGCAGCAGGCAATCCGCCAACAGCACCCGGGCCTGGAACAGGGCCGGGTCCAGGTAGAGCGCGGAGCGGTACGAGGTGACGGCGTCCTCGGGACGATGCTCGAGGTCGTGGAGAAACCCCTCCAGGGCATGGGCCGCCGGCTCGGAAGGATCCGCCTGCAACACCTCCTCGAGAATCTCCCGGGCGCGGCCCAGCTCGTTGGTCGCCAGCTCCCGGGCCGCCTCCGCCAGCCTCTGCTGCAGGGCGCAGGGGGCGAAGGACGGTGCATCGTCAGCCATCCGTTCCGCTTCGCGTACGGACTCCGGCTCGGACGCCGGCTCCGGCTCGGGCACCGACCGCGGGGACGGCTCCGGGGAGGCCTTCGGGGACGGCTCGGGACGACGTTCGGGACGCTGCCTCGGCCGCGGGGCGGCGGCCGGCGAGGGAGCGGCCACCGGCCGCGGCGGATGGGACGCGGGCTTCTCTCCCGGCGCCGGATGTCGGTAACAGAAGCAGATGTCCAGATCCATGGAGTGGAGCCCGTCGTGGATCTGCCACAGGGTTTCCGACGCTCCGAGGAACAGATACCCCTTCTTCGACAGGTGTTGCTGCGCCTGCGAGACCACCCGCCGTTGGAGAGGCCGCCGGAAATAGATCAACACGTTGCGCAGGAAGATCAGATCGTAGGTGTCCTCCGGAAGACTGTAGGGCAGCTCGGCGAGGTTGAGCCGGCGGTAGCGGATCCGTTGGCGCAGCGAGGCGCTCAGCTCGAAGAGGTTGCCGCGCGGAGTGAAGTAGCGTTGCAACAGCTCCGGAGGCACCTGGGCCACGGCCCGGTCCCCGTAGATCCCCCGCTCGGCCGACGCCAAGGCCTCCTCGTCGACGTCGGTGGCGTCGATCCGCCAGTCCCAGTTGCTCAGCAGTCCGGTCTCCGCCAACACCATCGCCAGCGTGGCGGGCTCCTCACCGCGGGCGCAGGCTGCGGACCAGATGGTCAGCTTGCGGACCGCGGCCCGGGTGCGCAGAAGACGGGGCAGCACGGTGCGGGTGAGGGCGCGGAACTGCTGTGGAGCGCGGAAGAAATACGACTCCTTGATGGTGATCAGGGGGATGAGCTGCGACCATTCATCGGCCAGCTCGTCCACCGCCAGCCGATGGACGTAGCTGGTCAAATCCGGCTGGCCCCGCGTCCGCACCCGACGGTGCAGAAGCTCTTCGAGAAACCCGTAACGCGCCGTCGGGACCACGTTGCCGGTCTTGTCCCGCACCAGGGTCACGAACTGCTGCACCGCCCTCGGCAAAGTCTCCTTCATTCGCCGGGCGCCCCCTTCCAGGCCCGGGCCAGGGTCCTCGCGATCTCCTGCAAAGACAGCGCATTCTCGACCGCGCCCTTCTCCAGGGCCACCCGGGGCATGCCGTAGACCACCGACGTGGCCTCGTCCTGGGCCAGGGTCAACCCGCCCTGGCGTCGCAGCTCGAGCAACCCCTCGACGCCGTCGCTTCCCATGCCGGTGAGAAGAGCCCCGGCCGCACGTCTCGAGTCGCCCTGCGCCAGGGAGAAGAACAGCTCGTCCACCGCCGGCCGGTGTCCCTGGACGGGAGGGGATCTCGAATCCAGCTCGAGCAGCCCACCGGGTGCCAGCCGTAGGTGGAATCCGGCGGGGGCCAGCCGCACGGCTCCGGGTCGGGGGCGTTCTCCGTGGCGAGCCACCTTGACGTCCAGCCCCAGCTCCCGGCGCAACCAGTCCGCCAGACCGAGCTCGAAGCCGGGAGCGATGTGCTGGACCAGCAGGATGGTCACCGGCGGCCGCCCGGGCAGGGCTTCCAGGAGATCCCGAATCGCCGCCGGCCCCCCGGTGGAGGCCCCGATGCCCACCCAGCGCAGGTCCGGCCGCCGCTCCACCGGCGGCAACGATCGCACCGGCGGCTGCGGACGGGGGCGCCGCTTGCGCCGACCAGCCGGGACGGCCGGCCCCACCTCCGCCACCGCTCGCAGGGTCGCGGGCAGGGTGTCCGCCAGATGACGCCAGCTCTCGGGGTCCTCGGGCTTGGGGAGCACCTCCAGGGCTCCGCGGCGCATGGCCTCGAAGGCGGTTCGCATCTCGTTGCGGTTGGCCCGGGAGGTGAGCACCACGATGGGGGTCGGACGCTGCTCCATGATGCGCTCGATGGCGGAGTAGCCGTCCATCACGGGCATCTGGAGATCCATCACCACCACGTCGGGCCCGTGCTCCAGCACCGCCTCGACCGCCTGGGCGCCGTCCGACGCCTCGGCGATCACCTCCAGATCCTCGGTGCGCCGCAGAAAACGACGCAGAACGGCCCTGACGGAGGGGGAGTCATCTGCGAGAACGACACGAGTCATGATCGACATCCAGTACGGCGCAAGGGCTACCAAAGGCTACGATCGACGTCCCGCTACGCTCCGCTGAGGCGGCGCACCAGATCGACCAGCTCGCCGGCATCCAGGCTTTGTTTGGTGAGATAGGCGTCGGCCCCCGCCTTGAGGCCACGCAGACGGTCCTCCGGCCGGTCCCGGGTGGAGACGACGACGATGGGAAGCTGACCGAAGTGTTCGATCCCCCGCAGGTGCTCGGTGAGCTCGAAGCCATCCATGCCGGGCATCTCGATGTCGGTGACCACGCAGTCGAAGGTGTGCTCGCCGAGGGTGGAGAGCGCCTCCTCGGCATCGCCGGCGGCCGTGACCACGAAGCCCGCGTCCTCCAGCAGCCGCCGCTCCATCTCGCGGGTGACCAGCGAGTCGTCGACCAGCAGGACGCGCACCGCCTTGCGGACCGGACGCTCCGGCACGGCGCGGCGGCTACGCAGCAGATCGCGCTGGGCCAGCACCGGCGGGGACAGCACCCCGACCGGCTCGCCGGACGCGAGCAGCGCCACCCCCTCCAGCAGGCGATCGGTCGTCACCGAGCGGGGCATCGGCCGGACCAGCAGCTCCTCCTCCCCCTCCACCTCGTCCACCGCCACTGCGAACCGCTGTCCGGACACCTCGCCTTCCAGGAGGAGCTGGGTCTCCGCCGCCGGCTCACCGTAGACGCGGCCCAGGGGCACGAAGGGCACCAGCACCTTGTCCAGCTTGGCCAGCGTCCGTCCGCTCCGCTCGACCACCTGCCCGGCCGGCAGCGGGCGGCTCTGACGCACCGCGCCCTTGGGCAGCCCCAGACGCACCTGACCCACGCGCACCAGAAATACCTTCTCGCCGCGCCGCGCCAGCGGCACCTCGAGGGTGATCCGGGTACCGCTGCCGGGCTCGGACTCGAGGAAGACCTCACCACCGACCCGGACCACCGCCGCCGCCACCACGTCGAGACCGACGCCACGGCCGGAGATCTCCGACACCCGGTGACGGGTGGTGAAACCGGCGGCGAACAGGAGCTGGTAGATCTCGTCGCGGCTCAGGGCCGCCGCCGACCCGCGCTCGATGAGGCCGACCTGTACCGCCTGCTCGACCACCGTCTCCGGCTCGATACCCCCGCCATCGTCCTCGATCATCAGCCGCACCCGCGATCCACTGCTCTCGGCCGCGATGACGATCTCGCCCACCTCCGGCTTTCCCAGCCGCCGCCGTTCCTTGGGCGATTCGATGCCGTGATCGACCGCGTTGCGCACCAGGTGGAGCAGAGCGTCGTCCAGCTCGCGGGCGATCCTGCGGTCGAGCTGGGTGGTCTCCCCCCGGATCTCCACCTCGACCTCGCGCCCCAAGGACCGCGCGAGGTCCCGGGCGTGACGGGCCAGCGACAGCAGATATCCCCGCAGCGGCTGGACCTGGAGGGTAAGCACGTTGTCGAGCTGGCCCTCGGCGGAGTGGGTCATGCGGCGCTGTCCGCCTTCCAGGTCGACCGCCACCCGCCGCAACATGGTGGACAGCACCGCCAGCACCTGGGTGGGCTTGTCCTCGTGGATGCCATCCTCGGCGAGCCGCGCCAGCTCGTAGATGCGCTCGGTCAAGCGGTTGGTGGCCAGCGCCATGATCCGCATCTGGGTGGCCTGGTCCGCCACCGTGTCGATGGCGGCGGCGTTGACCCGGATCTCGGCGCTGGTCAGAGGGGCGGAGGGCGCGGCGGCGGGCTCGGCCTCCGACCTCCCGATGGGGCTTTCGACGTCCAGCCCCGAGCCGGAGGGCGAGCCGTGGTCCCGCGCGGCTCCGCTCGAGGGTTTCCGCGAGGGCTTCCGGCGGGCGGGCGGCTCGGAGCGCGGTTTCTCAGCCGCGGCCTTCTGGGCTGTGGTCTTCTGGGCTGTGGTCTTCTTGGCTGTAGTCTTCTTGGCTGTAGTCTTCTTGGCTGTGGTCTTTTTGCCTGTGGGCTTTTTGGCTGTGGGCCTGTTGGCCGAGCCCCTTGCGCCGGGCTTCTTGCCGGCGGCAACCTTCTTCGAGCCGGGCGTCGCCGGGTCCGCGGCCTCGGCGAGCAGCGACGACAGCTCGGCGTCCGTTTTCAGCTCCTGTCCCTCCGCCACCTGGTCGACCATGGTCGCCAGCCGGTCCACGGCACGGGTGAGCAACGGCACCTTGGTCTCGGCCTCCGAGAGCAGAAGCTCCTCGGCGGCGTGGCACAGCTCGGCCATGGCCGTGAGCTGGAGCATGCGGCCGGCTCCCTTGAGCGTGTGCAGCTCGCGCTTGGCGACGGCGAGGGCCTCGGAGTCCGTCTCCACCTTGGACACCTCGCTGGCGAGGCGTTCCACCCGATCCCGCGCTTCCTCCAGGAAGACGGGGATCAGATCGGCGAATTCCGGATCCAGGGGCACAGGTGGCTCGATCGACCTCGCGGCAAGCTCAGATCTTTGTCCAGCTTCCGACGTTGACGTCGAAGCCGAGGACGCCCTTCAGGTCGCCGGGCACGCTCCAGATCGGCACGGCGACCGTGAAGCACAGCTCGTCGGAGAGCAGCGAGTCGTAGAGAGAGGTGATGATCGGGCGCCTCTCGCGGATGACCCCGCGGAACCAGGGGCGCTCGGTGAGACCCTCGCCGGCCTTGACCTGGGCGGGGACTTCCCGGTCGCCCACCAGATCGTTGTTGACCGCGAGGGCGATCTGCTTGCCGTCGGCCCCGGTGAGGTAGGCGAGCTCGACGTAGGGGGTCTCCTCCAGCAGCCTCTGGAGCAATGCCTCGACCGCTTCCCAGTTGTCCGAGCGGCGGGACACCTGCCCCCCCCACTCGAGAGCCCGATGCTTGAGCGAGCGGGGGGAGTCGAGGTGGAAAGACTGGGCCAGGAGCTGGATGGTGAGCGCCAGATGATTGAGCCGGTCCGAGGTGCTGGAGAACTGCTTGAGCCCGTCGGCCATCCGCTGCACCACCTGGCTGACCTCCTTGAGGGTCAGCACCACCTCGTCCGAGGCGGCGTTCTGCTGCTGAGTGGCGAGAGAGATTTCCTTGGCCACCCGCGCGGTATCGCTGGACGCTCCCTTGAGCTCGTCGATGGCCGAGGCCGCGGCCCGCGCCCGCTCGAGCACCCGGGCCGCCTCCTTGGTGCCCTCCTCGGTGGCCACCACGGTGGCGCGGATCGAGCTGGCGAACTCGTCGAGCAGATTGCGCACCGAGTCCACCGACTCCTGCGAGCGCTGGGCCAGACGCCGGACCTCCTCGGCCACCACGGAGAAGCGCCGACCGTGCTCGCCGGCCGCCGCCGCTTCGATGGCGGCGTTGAGGGACAGGATGTGGGTCTCCTGGGAGATCTCGGTGATCAGATCCAGCACCCGGTAGATCTCCTTCGACCGGGTGCCGAGAGTGTCGGCGCGGCTGGCGATGCCGGTGATCCGCTTGCGCACCTCCTCGACCCCGTCCACCGCCTCCTCCACGGCCACCGCACCGGTGTTGCCGCTCTCCTCCGCCTTGGCCGCCAGATCCGCCTGGACGGTGGCGTTGTCGGCGATTTGCGACGCGGTGCGCGCGAGCTCCTCCATGGCGGCGGTGATCTCGACCACCGACGCCGCCTGCTCGGAAGAGCCGGAGGCCAGCTCGGAGGCGATCTCGTTGACCGAGTTGGCCGACGACGCGACCTCGATGGAGCTGTTCTGGATCTGTTGCGCCAGGTTGTCGAGCGCGTCGGAGGCACCGATGAAGGACGCGCTCAACCGATCCGGCAGGTGCTCCGCCTGCTGGGCGCAACCCACCAGATCCCCGGTCCTGAGCTGATCCAGGGCCTCCACCAGCACGGCCTCGACATCGCGGCTGCGCTGGAGGGATTCCTCGAGCTGGCCGCGAACCTTGGATTGGGCCCGGAAGATGGGGAGAAGAAGAAACACCGCTCCGAGGGCCAGGACCAGGAACACGAGCGGCGGCCACTCCGGGCCACCCTGCGCCTGGGAGGCGATGAGGAGAAAGTAGCCCACCGCCGCCAACCCGAGCACGATCCACCAGCTCAGACGTCCGGCGCGCGCCGGATCGGCCTCGGGAAGCGGTGAGAGCCCGGGGGGCTCCGAGATCGTGTCGGCCTGGCGGGTGTCAGTTTGCTCGTCCATCCGATGCCTCCCCTTCCTGCAGAGAATCTTCCTCCATCGTCTCTTCCAACATGAGTGTCGCCGGCGGCCGGTCCGGGTCCACCACCAGGATCGGCGAGCCTCCATGAACCGCCAGACCGCGGGGGAACCCCGACCAGAAACGCTGGAGAACCCCCGCCGGAGGCCACACTTTCAAGCTCTCCACCACACCCAGAACCTCGTCGGCGACGATCTGCCGGGAACCGGCCTGGCACAGGATCTGGATATGGTACTCGTTCTCCTGCCGCCCCACGCCCAGCACCGTCTCGTTGGACACACCCCAGACCCCTCCCTGACGGACCAGCAACAGATAGCTGCCTACGGTGGCGACTCTCAAGTCTCGGCTCCGAGGGCCTCGAGGTTGAGCACCCGCACGGGCTCTCCGTCGACGTTGGCTTCGCCAAAAATCACCCCGCCCTCCCCCGCCACGACCGACTGAGGGGGAAGCTGTACGACCTCCAGCGCGCTGTCGGCCGCGAGCCCGATCAGCTCGCGGGCGCCCTCCGGCCCGGCCCAGGCCACCACCGTCACGGGGTATTCGGGGTTGGCTCCCTGGGGTGCACCCACCAGCCGCGCCAGATCCACCACCGGCAACGGCTCGCCGGCGAACTCCGCCAGGCCCTTGAGCTCCTCGGCCGAGCCCGGCAACGGCCGCACCGCCAGCGCGCGCACCACCCTCCGCACCGAGGACAGCGGCAGAGCGCACAGATACTCCCCGGAACGGACCAGGAGATGAGGGCGGCCCCCCTTCCCACCGGATGTCTTCTCACCGGATGTGACGTCAGCCATCGCGGACGAAGTTTACTCGCAGCCCTCGACACCGGCAAGTTGTTTTAGAAAGATCCGAGATACCCGAGGGACCGCAGCCGCTGGCGCTCCTCCTCCGTCAGACCCGGCGTCGTCGCATCCCCGGGATGCTCGAAGCGCCGTGCCAGCTCGAGATCGAGCTCCCATTTGGCATCCACCAGCCCGCGCAGGCGCTCGAGGTCCTCGGGCCGCACCTCGGCCAGGTTGCGGTCTTCGTGGGGATCCGTCGTCAGATCGAAGAGCAGGGGTGGCTCGGGGTCGCGAAAGACCGCCTTGAGCCCGTCGTAGACCACCGCCCGGAAGTTGTGACCGGAGAATACCGGCCACCTCCGTCGCGGGCCGAGCAGGCTCCGCCCGGGCAGATCCCCGGCGTCGAGCGACGCCGCCTCCAGCAGGGTGGGTGCCAGATCCTCGGCCCCGGTAGGCGTCGCGACCCGTTCCCCCGCCCGCTCTCCCCCAGGCCATTTGATCGCCAGCGGTACCCGCAGCACCTCCTCCCACGGCTTGCCGTGGAGGAGCTTGCCGTCCTCCAGGAGCATCTCGCCATGGTCGCTGGTCAGCACGATCAGCAGGTCGTCGAAGAGACCCAGCCGCCGCAGCCCGTCGAACAGGCTCCCCAGCTCGCGATCCACGAACGAGGCCGAGCGGCGATACAGGAGCTCCAGCGCCTCACGCTCCCGCGGCAGGGGCTCGAGCTGCCCCCGGTCCAGGGCCAGCAAGAGATGGGAGGCGCACGAGCCCTCCCGACAACCGTAATCCGCGAGCGTACCGTCGGGATCGCCGAGAGACTCGGCGACCGTGCGCCGGGTGGCTCCGGGAGACTCGTAGGGCAGCCAGCGGGCGTCGGAATGCGGCTCGAAGTTGTGGAAAAAAAAGAAGAAAGGCTGGTCGCGGTGCGCCGAGATCCAACGGAGGACCTCGGGCACCGCCCGGTCCAGACGCCACCTCTCGACCCGGTACTCCTCGAAGCCGCGGTCGAAATCGAAGCGCGGATGGAACCAGTCGATGTCGTAGAACAGGGCGGAGGTGCGAAACCCGGCCTCCCGGAAGCGCTCCGCCAGAGTGCGGATCCCGGCGTGGAGCGGCTTTTCGGTCCCGACGGCGCCGCAGGCGATCGGCGACCAACCGGTCAGCAACGTGCCGTGGGAGGGCCGCGTCCAGCCGGCGGCCGCGTAGTGGGGACGGAACACCTGGGATTGCGCGACGAAGCGGTCCAGAAACGGCGTCGGGGAGTCGGTCCCCGGATCCTGCGCCGGATCCCGCGCCGGAGCCAGCGCGCCGAGGGCGTCCTCCCGCAGCGTGTCCACCGAGAGAAACAAGATCTGGGTCGGTCGGTCGCCGACCGGCCGCGGGAGCGTCGCCTTCCCCGGCAGCGGTGTTTCAGAGGACAGCCGCAGCTCCCGCATCCAAAGGGTGGTCCCCTCGGGAAGGGCGGCGTGAAGCCGCAGGGAGACCGGAGCACCATCCGCCGGATCGAGCTCGACCTCCGTCCGCCAGGAGCCGGCGGATCGGCTCGTGGCCAGCGGTATCCGAGCTCGCCGCGGCACCCCCGCGGCGGTCACCACGACGATCTCGAGCTCGCCCGACGATCCTGCCGCCGGGTCTCCCTCCCCGAGGGCTTCGAGACAGCCTCCGAGATGGAACGTCAGGTCGCTGTCCCGAGTCACGGTGAGCCGAGGCTGGGAAGGCGAGACCGTCCCGGCAGGGCTCGCGGAAGGGCCCCCGACCGAGGTCACGAGCTCCTCGCCGGCCTCCAGCGGCACGGCGAGAAAGGTCTCGTCGCCGCAGAAGGCCACCTCGGCCTTCCATTCCCCGGCGACGATCAGGTCGGCGGAGTCGATGGCCACCGGCCCGTCCCCGCGGGTACAGGCCATCGGCGCCAGAAGCAGGGCGACAGCCAGAAGCAGCGCCAGAGCCGGAAGGAGGGCGACACCCGGGAGCGGCAGCGATCTTCGAGCCATCGAGGTCAACCCACCCGGCCGGCGGGCCTCATTCCACGTCGCCCATGACCCGCCGCACCAGTGGGCTCAGCAGCAAGGCCAGGATCCCGACCCCGAGGGTGGACACGCCGACGATCAGGAACAGCGTGGAATGCGAGAGCTCCTCCAACTGTCCGGCCACCAGACCCGCGAAGAGATTGCCCAGAGCCGCGGCGATGAACCAGACGCCCATCATCTGTCCGACCCGGTCCCTGGGAGCCAGCTTGGTCATGGACGACAGACCCACCGGCGACAGACAGAGCTCTCCGCAGGTGTGGAGGAAGTAGGTGACCACCAGCCAGGCGGGGCTCACCGTGTTTTCCATCGTCGCGTTGGCCGCACCCCAGGCGAGCACGAAAAAGCCCGCCGCCAGACCCATGAGCCCGAGGGCGAATTTCAGGGGAATCGAGGGATTGGCCTTCCGCTTGGCCAGACCGACCCAGAGCGAGCCGAAGACGGGTGCCAGCAAGACGATGAAGATCGGGTTGATGTTCTGCAGCCATCCCGCCGGAGCCTCCCATCCGAAGACCACCCGGTCGGTCAGGTCGCGGGCGAAGATGTTGAGCGAGGAGCCGGCCTGCTCGAAGCCTCCCCAGAACACCGCCGCCAGAAGAAAGAGCCAGAAGATCACCGCCAGACGGCGACGCTCGAGACTCACCTCGGTACCCCGGGCCACCAGCAGCACGACGAGCGTGAGAAGAAAGACTCCGAGCGTGAGGCCGCTGGCCCACTGGGCGGCGAGATCGAAGCCCGGATCTGCCGCCAGAAAGCCGGAGCCGAGAAAGTAGGCGAGCGCCGCCGCAAACAGCGCCAGAAAGGCTGCCGACCACCTCCAGTTGAAGATCAGGTAGGCGAAAAACAAAATCGTCACCATGATGATGCCGTGACCCAGACCCATCGCCACCTGCTCCAGGGTCACCGCAATCACCCCGGAGGAAACCAGCCACGCGAACAGCACGATCGCACCCACCACCGCGGTCAGGGAGACATAGAAGTTGCGGCTGCGCCGGCTCAGCTCGCTCGCGGGCGAGTCCCCCTTGAGCAGCCCGGCGTCCCCCAGGTACCGGTCGGTCTTCCGGTACTGGATCAGCCCGAGCACCATGCCAAAGCCGGCGGCCGAGAATCCCCAGTGGAAGTTGTAGTTCTCACCGAGCAGGCTGCAGATGGTCGGGCCGGCGATGGCGCCGATGTTGATCCCCATGTAGAAGATGGAGAACCCCGCGTCCCTGCGGGCCCCGCCTTCCGGATAGAGCTCGCCGACGATGGTCGAGACGTTGGGCTTGAGCAACCCCGTGCCGATCACGATCAGGATCAAGCCGGCGAAGAAGAAGGTCTGCTCCGGAAGTCCGAGGATCGGAGCCGCCATGCTGAAGTGTCCCGCGGCGATGATGCAGCCGCCGACGAAGACCGCGCGCCGCTGCCCCCAGAGATTGTCGGCCACCCAGCCCCCGGGCAGCGCCAGAAGATAGACCAGACCCGTGTAGAGACCGTACACGGCGCCGGCCTTGGCGGTGTTGTATCCGAGGCCAGGGTTCGCCTCCACCAGCTCCTTCGTCATGTACAGGATCAGCAGCGCCCGCATCCCGTAGTAGGAGAATCGCTCCCACATCTCGGTGAAAAAAAGCGTCGCAAGGCCGCGAGGATGCCCGAACCAGGCCCGGGCGTTGGGGACCCCGGTGGCGGCCGGAGGCGCTTCAGCGATGGGCTGTTCCGATTGTTCCATGGCGTTTGAGCCCCTTTCTTGACCGGATCGAATGGATCCCGACGCCCGGGCGCTCCCAGGGGTCCAGGACGACATCGGTACCGATGTCCTGAATGCCGATGTCATGAACACGAGATGGCAGACCGCTCGCCGTAGGATAGGCGATCCGGCGGAAGGCCCGCAAGCTTGCGCGAGCTGGCGCCCGTCGCCGGAGCCTCCGGGCTCCCTCCGCACGTCTCGAAGTCTCGCGGGCCGCCCCGGAGATGCACCTTTCGAGTCTCTCGCGCATCCCCACCGCAGCACGGTTGTCGAAGAAAGTGTCCCGCATGTGCAGGCTGTTGCACTAGTGCATTGTAGAAGCTGTTGACATGAGGCTACGAAGGCGGTTAGCGTGACAGCAGCTTCGCAAAAGCCGCGACGTCCGGGCTTTCCGGAAAGATCGCGGATTTGTTGTGGGTTCGCTTGTAGGTTCGCTTGTAGGTTCGCTTGTAGGTTCGCTTGCGGGTTCGAACGAACGTCCATCAGTGAATGGTTCACGCTCATCGCGTGGGAGGGAACGGATCGTCATGGGTAGCTCATTGCGGTTTTCGGTGCGACGTGCGGCCGTCGTCATCTCTGTCCTCAGTCTCGGAAGCCTCTTCCTGCCCGCCCAGGTCGTCGAAGCGGGCAACGGTCACTTTCTGCACGGCGTGGGAGCCGTGAACAGCTCCATGGGTGGTGCCGGCACCGGGCTGCCCACCGACGTCCTCGGAGCCTTGTTCCTCAATCCGGCCCTGCTGACGGAGACCGAGGGTCACGAATTCGTCTTCGGCGTCGAATTCGTCCAATCGGATTCTTCGGTCACCAGCACGGTCTCGACGCCTTTCGGTCCTTTCACCGGCACCACCGAAGGTGAGGCCGACCTGACGCCCATTCCGGCGGTCGGTTGGGCCTACCGGCCGGAAGGCAGCTCGCTGGCCTTCGGCTTCGGCGTGCTCGGGCTGGCCGGCTTCGCCACCGACTATCCCGCGGATCCCACCAACCCGATCCTGGCACCTCAGCCGGCGGGGCTCGGCCGGGTCCAGGCGGACTACTCGCTGCTGCAGATCCCGTTCAGCATCGCCTGGGCGGTCAACGAAAAGCTCTCCCTGGGCTTCCAGCTCAACGGCGGCTGGGCGACCCTCGAAGCCACGCCCTTCGGCGGTATCTCTCCCGACTGCTCCGACCCGACGACCTGCTTCTTCCGCAGCGTCGATCGGGACGGCGCGTTCGGCTTCGGTTTCCAGCTCGGCCTCTACGTCAAGCCCACCGAGACCTTGGGCGTGGGCTTTTCCTACAGCTCGGAGCAGACCTACGAGGACTTCTCCTGGAACACCACCGTCGCCAACCCGAATCTACCCACCTTCGGCCTCAGCCAACGCGTACGCTTCGATCTGGACTCGCCCCAGATCGTCGCCGTCGGTCTGGGCTTCGAGCCGGGCGAGCACTGGTCGTTCGGTCTGGACGCCCGCTGGGTCAACTACTCGGATACGGACGGCTTCGGAGCGGGGCCCATCGATCCGATGACCTTGACCACTCCGGGGCTGGGCTGGGACGACATCTGGATCTTCGCGCTCGGCGCCCAGTACGAGCTCGACAGCGGGATCACCCTGCGGGCCGGCTACAATCTGTCCGACGCGGCCGTTCAACCGGACACCGCATTCTTCAACGTCCAGTCCCCGGCCAACTTCGAGGACCACTACACGCTGGGCATCGGCTTCCCCCTGTACGACAAGCTGGACGTCAACCTCGGCTACTACCATGTGCCCGAAAACGCCGTCGGCGGTAACTTCCAAAGCCCCATCGGCCCCATCCCGGGCACCCGCGTGGAGAACGCGATCTCGGTCGATTCCTATCTGTTTTCGTTTTCGTTCCATCCATGATCTGCCGTGAGTCACTATCAGCCGACGCGATCGGCCTTGCTCAGCCTTGCTCAGCCTTGATCAGCCTTGATGTAGACCGACGCATCTTTTGCTGTTGATCCAATCTGCGAGGAGACAAAGCGCATGCACAAGATCGAGGACACCAGCTACGGTTATCGGATGACTTTCGAGGGGTTCTTCCTGCGCAAGGATGTGGAGGTCTGGGTCGCCGACCTCCGCAAGCGGGTGGGAGGTCGCGGCTCCTTCGGCAATCTGGTGGACATGCGTGGGGCTTCCGCGTTCCCGGCCGATGCCCAGGAGAAGCTTTTCGAAGGCATCAACCTCTGCCGCGACAAGGGAATGCAGCGCGTGGGCATCGTGGTCGCCAATCCCATCAGCAAGATCCAGGCGGTCCGCTTTGCCAAAGAGACGGGAATCTACTCGATCGCCCGCTTCATCGACGCGTCGGCGGAGCCCAACTGGGAGCAGATCGCGCTGGACTGGATCCAGAAAGGGACGGACCCGGACTGAAGCTCCGGGTCCCTGCTCCCAGGGCGTCGGCAGCACGTTGCCAGAGTGTTGCCGCCAAGTGTTGCCAGGAGTGTTGTCAGGAGTGTTGTCAGGACTTCTCCACCCGCGGAAACTCACTTCCTAGACATGTAGAAATTCTTTCACCTGTGAAAGATTGCTGTACTTCGCGAAGCGAAGTAGCACCGAAGTCGGGGGTCGGGGCGCTTTAGGAACACGGGCACCCGTAGGTGTGCCCGAGGACCAGAAAGGAGCCCCCATGCCCGCAACCCATTTCGGCGCCGCATCGGCGCCGGCCTCTCTTTCCACATTCCCGGTCCTCCCCTTCAAAGACCGCGTCCGCCACGAGTGGGACGCGGTGGCGGAGGACTGGGGCAGCGACCGCTGGTGGACAGTGGTCGAGCGAAGCGCTCAGACGTGTAACGAAAGGCTCGTCGAGCTCGCCGGCCTCGAGCCGGGAGATCGCGCGCTCGACGTCGGCACCGGCGTCGGCGAGCCGGCCGCCACGGCGGCCCGTCGAGTCGGCCCCGAAGGCCGGGTGCTCGGCGTCGACCTGGCCCCACGGATGATCGAGGAGGGCCGGAAGCGGATCCGGAAGCTCGGTCTCGCCAACGTCGACCTGGAGCTGGGAGACGTCGAAAGCCTGGCCCTGGAGCCCGGCAGCTTCGACGCCGTCCTGTCCCGGTGGACCCTGATGATGATGGAGGATCTCGGCGCCGCGCTCGCGGACCTGCTCCGTCTGCTGGCTCCCGGTGGCACGCTGGCCGCCGGGCTGTGGGGCCATCCCAGCAGGGTGCCCATGATCCAGACGGCCCTGGGAGCCGCCCTGGACCTGCTGCAGATCCCGGCGCCCCCTCCGGACGCTCCAAGCCACCTCTGGACCCAGGGAACGGACGTCCTCGAACGGCTGGCGCGGAACGCCGGTTTCACCGATGTCCGGACCGAATCCGTCGAGCTGGTCTTCGAGATGCCCTCCAGAGAGGACTACGCGGAGTTCATCTATCGGATGGCGGGGCCGGTGCGCGTGCTGGTGGACCAGCAGCCGGAGCCGACGGCGAAGGCACTGCTCCGCGCCATCGCCGCAGCCTCCCGGCCCTTCGAGCGCGCCGACGGAAGCGTCCGCTTCGGCAACGAGACGATCCTGCTGGTCGGCCGGTGTCCCTCGCGCCCGGCCGGCAGCGCCCGGGAGGCCCCCCCCGTTCCCGCCTGACCGGGCCCCGGTCCCCGCGGGTTTCTCCTCGCGCCGCATCCCGCCGGGATGCGGCGCCCATTCTCCCCCCAGCTCCTCCTTCCCGCCTTCGCTTCGAGACCCAACCAAGGGATCGACTGTCCCGGGATGTAGAAGTAGGCGCACTAGTGCATGTGTGGGAGCCCATCTCGGCTTCCTCAGTGCGCATACGTTGCTGTGAATCTCTTGATGGATTGCCTTCAAGTTCTCAAGATTTTCCGAGAGGTCTCACCATGTACACCATCCAAAAGACGGAGTTCGGCCTCCACGTCGTATTCGACGGCTTTCTGCAAAGAAACGAGATGGAGAAATGGAAAGCCGAGGTCGAGTCGACGATCAACGGAAGGCGGAACGAGTTCGGTGCAATGGTCGATCTCCGGGGTGCCAAGGCCTTCCCGGCGGACGCTCAGGAGGTCCTGTTCGATGCAATCCGGAAGCTCCGCGAACGGGGCCTCGGACGGCAGTCGGTGATCGTGGCGTCGCCGATCATCAAGATCCAGGCCACCCGTATGGCCAAGCACCTCGGGATGTACGAGGTCGTGCGTTTCCTCGACTCCTCGTCGATCGAGAATTGGGAGCAGGTGGGTATCGACTGGGCGGCCCACGGCATCGATCCCGACTGATTTCCAACGGCCCGTGGGTCGAGGTGGGAGCGATGCTTGACCCACGGGCCGGCCTGACGGTATCCTTCCCGATCTGTCGCGGCTCCCGCCCCCCGGGAGCCCAGGTTTCCTGTCGGGGCGTAGCTCAGCCTGGTAGAGCGCACGGTTCGGGACCGTGAGGCCGGAGGTTCAAATCCTCTCGCCCCGACCACTCGTCACATCCCCGCTTGCCCAACACAAAGGCTTGGCCAGACACACGAGCTTGCCAAGAACACGGAATCGTGACACTCTTTCTTTCCGCAGTCTGATCGACTTGGTCTTTTCCGGCTGCCACCTCGCCGAGCCTCTCACGGCCCGAACGGCAGCTTCCCCGGCAAGTCTCCCGTTTTTCCCAATTCCGCCGGAACCCGCTTGCGGGTCCAGCGCCGAGCTTTCGGCCTGCCCGCGAGGAGATCTGCACGAACATGACAAAGAGATTCACTGACTTTCCTCTCGACCCCGCGCTGTTGCGCGGTATCCAGGACCTCGGCTTCATCGAGCCGACGCCGATCCAGGCGAAAGCTCTGCCTCCCGCGCTGGACGGCCGGGACGTGCTCGCCGCGGCGATGACCGGCAGCGGCAAGACCGCGGCCTTCGCGCTCCCGATTCTGCAGCGGCTCAGCCGCCGTTCGGGTCGCGGCACCCGGGCGCTCGTCCTGACACCCACCCGCGAGCTGGCGGCGCAGGTCCAGGAGCACCTCGCCGCCCTCGGACGCCACGCCCAGGTCACCTCGGCCACCGTGTTCGGCGGCGTCAACCCGGCGCCCCAGGAGCGTGCCCTGCGCAGGGGCGTCGACGTCGTCGTCGCAACGCCTGGCCGCCTCCTCGATCACATGCGCCAACCCTGGTTGAGCTTCGACGCCCTCGAGCTCCTGGTGCTCGACGAGGCGGACCGCATGCTCGACATGGGCTTCCTGCCGGATGTCCGCCGCATCCTCGGCCGGCTTCCCACGCGACGCCAGACCTTGTTGTTCTCCGCCACCCTTCCGCGGCCCATCGTCGACCTCAGCCGCACGCTGCTACGGGATCCGGTTCGGCTCGACGTGGAGCGACAGGCGGCGCCGGCCACGGGGATCACCCAGGCGCTGCTGCCGGTCCCCGAGCCGCTCAAACAAGCCCTGCTGCTGGAGCTGCTCCGCCGCAAGGAGCTCGAGACCGCCCTGGTGTTCACCCGCACCAAGCATCGGGCCAACCGTCTCGCCAAATTCCTCGACAAGGCCGGGGTGTCCTGCGACCGGATCCACGGCAACCGCAGTCAGCCGCAACGGGAGAAGGCTCTCGCCGCCTTCCGGGCGGGACGGCTGCAGGTGCTCGTGGCGACCGACATCGCGGCCCGCGGCATCGACGTCGAAGAGCTTCCCCACGTCGTCAACTTCGACGTCCCGGGACAGGCCGAGGACTACATCCATCGGGTCGGCCGCACCGCCCGCGCCAAGTCCACGGGCGATGCCTGGACTTTCGTCTCCCCGGCCGACGGAGCGAAGGTCCGAGACATCGAGCGGGCGGTGGGTCGTCCCCTGCCCCGGCGCCACCTCGAAGGTTTCGATTACCAGGCCAGACCGAACGGTCGGCTCGAGATCCCCGTCGGCGAGCGGCTCGCCGCCCATCGGCGCCAGGCCAGCGGGCAACCGTCCCGCCGATCGTCCCGCCCCCGACGGCGCCCGGTGCGCAACGCGTCCCGGTAACCGCGTCTCGGTGACCGCGTCCCGGTGACCGCGTCCCGGTGACCGCGTCCCGGTGACCGGGCCCTGCGTCCGGCGATCCTGCGATACTATTGAAAGTCCACTCCGCCGGGCGATCATCCCCCCGATCTCGAGGGATCGCCCGGCCGTGCGTGCCCCGATCTCGCAAGCAGCCCATGTCGGAGGAGGAATCCATGCCGGAAGACGTCAAGCCGTCGGAAGAGGAGAGATCGCTGCGCACCCTCGCGGAGCTGTTCCTGATCGCCGCCTCGCGGGACAAGAGCGCGCAGCTCATGCACAAGGTCGACGGGGAGTACCGACCGGTCCCCAGTCACGACTTCGCCGACGGGGTGCGTCGGCTGGCCAAGGCGCTCCAGGATCGCGGGATCGAGCCGGGAGACCGCATCGCTCTGATGGCGGACAACGGCCCCCACTGGCCGACGGTCGATTTCGCCACGCTGAGCTCCGGCGCCGTGACGGTGCCCATCTATCCGACGCTGACGCCCGAAGAGTCCGCCTACATCGCCCAGGACAGCGGCGCCCGCATCGTCTTCGCCCACCAGACCCATCAGCTCGAGGGCCTGCTCGACCACGGCGCGGATTTGCCGAACGTCGAGCTGTTCGTGCTCATCGAGGGCGATCCCGGCACGGACGATCCGAAGGTGACCACCTTCGACGCCCTGATCGCCAAGGGTGACGGCTACGACGCCGAGGCTCTGGATGCACGCGCCCGGGCCGTGAGCCCGGAGGATCTGGCGAGCTTCGTCTACACCAGCGGCACCACCGGCAAGCCGAAGGGTGTGATGCTGACCCATGGCAATTTCTGCTCCAACATCGTCGCGGGTCTCGAGCACCTCGACTTCAAGAGCGAGTACACGACGCTGTCGTTCCTGCCCCTGTCCCACGTTTTCGAACGCACCATCGACTACTGCTACTTCTATCTCGGCTGCACCATCGCCTACGCGGAGTCGGTGCAGACCGTGGCGCAGAACTTCCAGGAGGTCCGGCCGCACTCCTTCGTCTCCGTGCCGCGGGTGTACGAGAAGGTGCTGGCCAAGGTCCACGAGGGAGTGGCGGCCAGCTCCGGGCTCAAGCAGAAGATCTTCCACTGGGCGGTGGAGACGGCTCGCGAGGCCCTCCCCTACCGGCTCGAGCAGGAGCATCCGCCGGGATGGCTCGGGCTCAAGCTGGCCCTCGCCGACGGGCTGGTGTTCAGCAAGATCAAGGAGCGGCTCGGCGGACGCTTCGAGTTCGCCTTCTCCGGTGGCGCACCGCTGGGTCAGGACGTGGCCGAGTTCTTCTGGGGTGCGGGCATTCCCATCTACGAAGGCTACGGGCTCACCGAAACCTCCCCGGTGCTCACCGCCAACGGCCCCGGAGCGGTCAAGATGGGCACCGTCGGACGGGCCATCCCCGGAGTGCAGCTCGAGATCGCCGAAGACGGCGAAATCCTGGCCTCCGGCCCCAACATCATGAAGGGCTACTACAACCTGCCCGAGGCCACCGCCGAGGTGCTCGACTCGGACGGCTGGTTCCACACCGGCGACATCGGCGAGATCGACGAGGACGGATTCCTGCGCATCACGGACCGCAAGAAAGAGCTGATCGTCAACGCCTATGGCAAGAACATCGCTCCCGCCCAGGTGGAAAACCAGCTCAAATCCAGCCGTTACATCGCCCAGGCGGTGGTCATCGGCGACCGGCGCAAGTTCCTGGCCGCCCTGCTGGTGCCGGATTTCGAGGTGCTCAAGGGCTGGGCCTCCGACAAGAGCCCGGACACCTCCGACATCGAGACTCTTCTCCAGCAGCCCCCGGTCCGGGAGCTGTTCGGCCAGGAGGTCGAGAGGGCCAACCAGGAGCTCGCCAAGTACGAGCGGGTCCGCGCCTGGGAGCTGTTGCCCCAGGAGATGACGCAGGAGACCGGCGAGCTGACCCCCACCCAGAAGGTCAAGCGCAGGGTGGTGTACGAGCGCTACGCCGATCTCATCGACTCCCTGTACGAAAAGGCGGAGAACCGGTAATCCCGAGGAGGAGGATCCTGTGACGCAGGCGTTTCACCTCGCCGTCGACGCCGACGGCCTGGCCACTCTCACCTTCGACGCTCCCGGCCGTTCGGTCAACGTCTTCGACCAGGCGGTGTTGGAGGAGCTCGAGGCTCTCTGTGCCGATCTCGCCGGCCGCACCGACATCTCGTGCCTGGTGCTCCTCTCGGGCAAGGACAAGGGCTTCATCGCCGGAGCCGATCTCGATCTCATCGCCGGAGTCACGGATCCCAAGCTCGCCGAGCAGGGCTCCCGCTTCGGCCAGTCGGTGTTCGCCGCCTGGGAGGCGCTGCCCTTTCCCACCGTGGCGGCGATCCGGGGCATCTGCGTCGGGGGCGGAACCGAGCTCGCCCTGGCCTCGACCTTCCGGGTGATCTCCGACCGGGAGGATTCCAAGATCGGTCTTCCGGAGATCAAGCTCGGCATCCTTCCCGGCTGGGGCGGCTGCACCCGCCTCCCGCACCGGATCGACCTGCCGGATGCCCTGGACATGATCCTGACCGGCCGCAACATCCGCGCCAAGAAGGCGCTCAAGACGGGGTTGGTGGACGCCCTTCTGCCCGAGGCCGGGTTCAGCGCCCACCTGCGCCGGTTCGCCCTCGACCACCTGGACGCGAAGCGTCCCGACGAGGGCTTCGACTGGAAAGAGCTGCTGTTGGAGAAGAATCCCCTGGGGCGACGGCTCGTGTTCGACCGCGCCCGTGGCAACGTGTTGGCGAAGACCGGGGGGCACTACCCGGCCCCGCTGCGCGCCCTGGAGGTGGTCCGCACCGGCTTGGAGGATGGTCCGGAGGCGGGCTTCGACGCCGAGGCGAAGGCCCTCGCCGAGCTCGCCACCTCGACGGTGTGCAAGAACCTGATCCATGTCTTCCGGCTCACCGAGGCGGGCAAGAAGGAGAGGGGCCCCGAGGGTGGCAAGCCCCGGGAGATCCGCGACACCGCCGTCCTCGGCGCCGGTGCCATGGGCGGTGGCATCGCCCAGCTCATCGCCTACCAGGTCGGCGTGCCGGTGCACATGAAGGACATCAACCACGACGCCCTCGGCCAGGGGATGGAAGCCGCCAGCGGCCTCTTCCGCAAGCTGGCCGAGAAGCGGCGTCTCTCCGAGCCGGAAGCCAAGCGCCGGCTCGAGCTGATCCGCCCCACCCTCACCTACGACGGCTTTCGCCGGACCGACCTTGTGGTCGAAGCGGTGGTCGAAAAGATGGGAGTCAAACAACAGGTGTTCGCCGAGGTGGCGGAGGCCGCCGCCGAGGGGGCGGTGCTCGCCTCCAACACCTCGTCGCTGTCGATCGCCGGAATCGGAGACAAGACCCCGAGCCCGGAGCGGGTCGCCGGCTTCCACTTCTTCAACCCGGTGCACAAGATGCCGTTGGTCGAGGTCATCGCCTCCGAGCACACCTCCGCCGACACCCTCGCCACGCTTTTCCGCTTCTGCCACGATCTGGGCAAGACCCCGGTGCTGGTCAAGAGCTCCCCCGGCTTCCTGGTCAACCGACTGCTGATGTTCTATCAGGTGGAAGCCCTGTGGCTGCTGGACGCGGGGTATCGGATCGAGGACCTCGACCGCGCCCTCGAGCGCTGGGGCATGCCCGTGGGTCCGATGGCCCTGGGCGACGAGGTTGGGCTCGACGTGGCGATCAAGGTGGCCCACATCCTCGAGGACGCCTTCGGCGACCGTTTGCCCCTGCCCGGATGGCTCGACGTGATGGTGGAGGAGAACCGCCTGGGCAAGAAGACGGAGCTGGGCTACTACACCTGGGACGGCCGCAAGCGCAAGGACCCGGACCCGGAGGTCTACCAGCGTCTGGGGGTCTCGGGAGACGTGGAGGATCCGGATCCCCGCTACATCGTGGATCGCATGGTGCTGCCGATGATCGACGAGGCCGCTCGCTGTCTCGACGAGGGCGTGGTCTCGGGGCCGGACAAGGTGGATCTCTCGATGATCCTGGGAACGGGCTTTCCACCCTTCCGCGGCGGCCCGTGCCGCTGGGCGGACCGCGAGGGTCTGGGCCGCATTGTCGAGACCCTCGAGCGCTTCGCGGAGGAGGTCGACGAGCGCTACACGCCGTCGGACGCGTTGCGCGCTCGCGCCGAGCGCGGGGGGTTCTACGGCGACTGAGTGTCCCTTCCGGGGGACACCGATTCTCCGCCGCCCGACACCTTCACCCGCAGGCTCTCCGTCTCCGGGGTCAGCCGGCGGCCCAACGGATCGACTCACGATACCTCGGCTGCCGGCGCGGCAAGATGATTTGGAAGGTGGCCCGAGGATTGCTTGTTACCAGGAGTGGACCGACACAGCTCCTCCCAACCGCCCAACCCCCAAGGAGGCATGTCCGTGAACCAGCTCAACCATCGCACCGTCCTCGCTCCGCTCGCCACCCTGGCGGTGTGTCTCCTGCTCGCGCTGCCCGCTGGCGCACAGAACGTCCAGCAGGCCAGCACCGGCTCCCAGCAACCTTCCGGCCAGTTCGAGGGTCAGGTGGAGGTCGCCGAGGTGCTGCTCGACGTCCTGGTCACCGACAAGGACGGACGGGTGATCGTCGGCCTCGATCCGGACGACTTCGTGGTCGAGGAAGACGGCGAGGCAATGGAGATCACCGGCGTCACCTTCTACAGCAACAGCGTCTTCCAGGAGAACCTGGCGGCCACTTCCGCCCAAGACCTCAACGTCGACCGGGTGCCGGTGGACCGCTACTTCATCCTCTTCTTCCACGACCAGCGGCTGGCGACGAACCAGATCGTCCAGGCCAACCGGCAGCAGCTCGAAGCCGCCCGCAAAGCGCGCCGCTGGGTGCGCGAGGAGATGCTCCCCACGGACTGGGTCGCGGTCGTGAGCTACGACGCCAAGCTCAACGTCCACGCCGACTTCACCCACGACAAGGCCGCGCTGCTGAGCGCTCTCGAAGACGCGCCCGTCGCCAGGGACCGCAAGGGCAACTGGTCGTCGCGAATCGAGGAGACCCCGGGCCCCTCGCTGCGCGAGCACTTGCCCCAGGGCAAGGATCTGGGCAAGGAGACGCGCAACATCTACGAGGGCCTGGAGGTCCTCGCCGAGGCCGCCGGCCACACGATCGGACGCAAGAACCTGATGTTCTTCTCCCGCGGATTCGGCGAGATCAACGAATTCGGCATCTACGTGCCGGACTCCCGCTACTACTACGACATGGCCGAGACCCTCAACGAGAACAACGTCGCGGTCTATGCCATCGACATGACGCCGCCGGAGGTCTCCCACTCGCTGGAGAACGCCCTCAACACGCTGGCCGACGACACCGGGGGCCGCTACTACTTCAACTTCAACAACTTCATCAACCCGATGCGCCAGGTGGCGGAGGAGAACACCGGCTACTACCTGCTGTCCTACCGGGCCACCCATCCCGCCGGCGAGAGCGGCTTCCAGCGAGTCAAGGTTCGCACCACCAACCCGGGCTTCAAGGTCAAGGCCCGAGACGGATACCTGTTCGGCGAGGAGGGTTGAGGACCGAGGACTTCGGTCTTTTCCGGTCCTCACCCGAGACTTCCGAGGAGATTCACAGCCGTGAGATCCGTGCGCCCATCGTTCTCGTCCCTGGTCCGGTCCCCGTCCCTGCTTCTCCTGCTCTGCTCGGTGCTCGGGGTGCCGTGCGCCGCTGCACCCCTCTCCGCCCAGGAGCCGTCCCGGCCCTCCACGGAGACGGAAGCCGCGTCCGAGGCCGTGCCCGACGCACCCACCGCCACCTTTGGAGAGCGGGTGAACGTCGAGGTGGTCAACGTCGAGGTGTTCGTCACCGACCGCGACGGCAACCCCGTCACCGACCTCACCGCGGAGGACTTCCAGGTCTTCGAGAACGGTCTCGAACGTCCACTGACCAACTTCTACTCGCAGGTGGCCGGGGAGGCGCGGCGGCGGGCGGTGGCCCCCGAGAGACCGACGGACACCCCCGAAGACACCGTCCGCGAAGGGGCGCCTGGACCACCGGGTCTGATCCCGGTCGAGGCCGTGCCTCCCCCGGAGCAACGCCTGCACCTGGTGATCTTCGTCGACAACGGCCACATCCGGCCCACCAACCGCAACCGGGTCTTCGAGCAGCTTTCCGACTTCGTGCATGCCCTCGAGCCGAGCACCTTGATCTCGGTCGTGAGCCTCGGCTCGTCACTTCGGATCCACAGCGACTTCCTCAGCAGCCGCAACACGATCGGCGAGATCCTCGACGACCTGGAGACGACCTCGACTCAGGAAGGCTCCGAGGAGGTGCAACGGAGGCAGATCCTGGGGGAGATCTTCCGCGGTGAGACCTTCGGCCGGCGCAACGTCGGGGGTGCCGGTGCGGTGACCGACCCGCTGCTGGCCCGCATCCGCGCCTACGCCCAGAGCGAGTACGACCGCGGTCGCCAGAGCCTCGACACCCTCGGAAATCTCGTGCTCACCCTCGGTGGCGTGCCCGGCCGGCGGGCGATGCTGTGGGTCGCCGACGGCATTCCCCAGACCCCGGGGGAGGATCTCTACACCGCCTGGGCCGAGGCCTTCGGCTTCGAGACCACCGCCTCGGCGGACTTCGAGCGCCAGGTGGGGCGCCTCGACCTCACCCGTCAGCTCGAGGAGCTGGTGGATCGCGCCAACTCCGCGCGGGTCACGCTCTACACCCTCGACGCCGCCGGCGACCTGGTGGGTCGTACCCGCTCAGCGTCGGTCGGCGGACGGGTTCCGACCGAGGTGCTGTCGGTGGTCGAGGCGAACTACCGCGACCCCCAGGAGTACACGGCACAGGCCACCGGCGGGCGGCGCCTGGTCGCGGGCCCCCGGCTCACCGAGGGTCTGGAGGCCATGATCGGGGACTTCCGCACCTTCTACTCGCTGGGCTTCACCCCGGCGGAGGTGGGTCCGGAGACGCGCAGCATCGAGGTGCGGGTGAGGCGCGACGGTGCCCGGGCGGACGGCCTCCGGGTGCGTCACCGGGAGAGCTACGAACGGCGCCCGGTCGATCGGCGCGCCGCCGACGCGACCCTGGCGGCGCTGCTCTACGGCTCCGGCGACAACCCGCTGGCGGTAGAGCTGATCGCGGGGCAGCGGCAGAAGCCCGCGGGTTCCAACCAGCAGGCATCGTCCGGATCGAGCGCGGTGCTGCTGCCGGTGCGGGTCGAGGTGCCGGTGGCCCGGGTGACGCTGGTCCCCGGTACCGGTCCTGACGGCGCCGTCCTCCATACGGGTCAGCTCACCCTGTTCGTCTCGATCCAGGGAGCCGAGGGAGACGCCCGGCCGGTCCAGAAGATCCCGTTCCATGCCGCCATCCCGGCCGACAAGCTGGAGGAGGCCCAGGGCCGGGCTCTGTCCTATACCTTGCCGCTGGTGCTTCAGCCGGGGGACCGGCAGGTGGCGGTGGGGGTGAGAGACGACGTGGCCGGCGTGGTGAGCACCGTACGCCTGGTCCTCTGACCGCCCTCTCTGCGCGCGTCCGTCTGTGCGCGGGCGTCTGCGGGCGGGCGTCTGCGGGCGACGGGAGCTCAGGACGCGTCGGTGTCGGCTTCGACCACCACCACCGTGCAGTCGTCGAAGCCGCCGCGGGCCTTGGCGGCCTGGACCAGCCCACGGCACGACTCTTCGAGGGACTCCCCGCTCTTCAGGGTCCGGCCGATCTCGTCGTCCCGCAGCATGGTGGTCAGACCGTCCGAGCACAGCAGGTAGCGGTCGCCGGGCACGATCTCCGTTTCCAGGACGTCCACCTTGATGTCGCCGTCGCTCCCCAACGCCCGGGTGACCACGTTCTTGAGCGGGTGCACGCGCGCCTGCTCCTCGGACAGAAAGCCCGCCAACACCTGCTCGTGCACCCAGGTGTGGTCCTCGGTCAGCAGGTCCAGGTGGCCGTTGCGGAGCCGATAGGCGCGGCTGTCTCCCACGTGGGCGATGGCGACGGTCTGGCCGCGCATCAGCAGCGCCACCAGGGTGGTTCCCATGCCGCTGAGGGCGCCATCCTGACGGATGGCGCACAGGACCTTCTCGTGCGCGCTGTGGACGGCGGTTCGAAGCAGCGTGCTCTGCAGGTGATCCTCCGACAGATCCGCCTGCGGCAGGCGGTCTTCCACGTACTCCCGCACCGCCTGCACCGCAGTCCGGGACGCCACCTCCCCGTGGCTGTGTCCCCCCATCCCGTCCGCCACCAGGTAGAGGTGTCTCCGAGGATCGATCTCGAAGTAGTCCTCGTTGTGGGTCCGGGTGACCCCGACCTCGGAGAGGCCCCAGGCGTGGATTTCCATCACTCGCCACCTCGTCCAAAGAGCCCCTTGCGCTTTTTGCCCTCGAGCTCCGCGATCCGCTCCTTGAGCGTGGGGTCGTCCGCCCCCCAGCGGATCGCCTGCTTGTAGGACTGGATCGCCCGGCTGGCGACCCCGGCGGTCTCGAAGATCTTGCCGGCGACCTTGTGGTACTCGGCGTTCATCGGCTCCAGCTCGCAGGCTCTGGCGATCGCCTGCCCGGCTCGGGAGAGCCAGCGGCGCTGATGGGAGCAGGCGCGGGCGAGATGGTGCCAGGCCTGGGGGTTGTCGGGGTCCTCCCGCGTGGCGCGATCGAAGTTGTCCGCCGCCTCGAGATAGTTCTTGTCGCGGTACGCCTTGACGCCGCGGGTGAGATAGACCTTGGCGACCTGCTTGCGGTCGGCCCTTTGTCCCTCACCGGCCTTGGGTTGAGCCAGCTCCAGATCGTGCTGCCGCCGCCGGTCCGGATTCGACAGCACGTTGAAGGCTTCGGTGATCGCCTGGAACTGAAGCTCGGCCTGCTCCTTCTCATCGCCGCGATAGCGGTCGGGATGCCGCTCGCGAGCCAGAGCCAAGAACCGATCCCGAATCTGCTCCCGGGTCGAGTTCTGGGACACGCCCAGGGTGATGTAATAGTTCTCAGACATTCTCGAACCGTCCGACCGCCCCTCCGGCTCGGATCTTCGCTCTCCTCTCCGCTCCGGAGCCCCAGACCGAGATCATTGACGTTTTATCTTATACAAACCCAGCGCCCGCGACCGGACGACCTCCGGCACGTTGCGGTTGCGAGAGAGGTCGCGAAGCTCGCGGACCGACAAGCGGGAGATGAACCGCATCGCGATCGGCGTGGGGGTTCGGGGGTTCTGCACCAACGCCAGGACGATGGCGGGCTTACGCACCCATTCCCGGCGGCGGGCGATCTCCTCGAGCACCTCTTCGACGATCGAGCGATTGTGACACAGAACCTCGATCTCCTGCTCGGAGATGGGGTTGCTCTTGAGCACCGAGACCGCCACCTGCGGGTTGGGGTCGCGCACCAAAATCATTCGCAGGGACCGCGAGGCGCCGCGCCCCAGCTTCAGCCGCACCGGGATCGGTAGCGCCCGGATCTGCGTTTCCGACAAACCGGTCTGCTCCTCGTCGCGCTCCCCGGCGGCGGTGCGCCGGCGCACCTCCTCGATCGCGGCCTGGACCTCCTCGTCCGTCGGCTCGTCGAGCTCCTCGTCCGGCTCGGGCTCGGCGGGCTTCTCCCGCGGCAGAAGGTGCTCCCGGTACTCGCGAATCCGCCGCCGGGCATAGCTCGACAGCTTGGAGTTGGACTCCAGGGCGTCGAGGATCCTCGGCTCCTCGACGATGGCGTCCTGGCGCAGGAGGAGGATCTCCTGGAGGTCCTCGGTCAGCTCGGTGGCCAGGCGCAGGAGGATCTCCCGGGGGATGTTCCGCCGGCGCAGCATGGCCTCGAGCACCACCGGGTGGCGGGCCCGCTCGCCAAAATAGGTGAGCACCCAGACCGGTGCCTCGCGCGAGAGGAAGTGGGCCAGCACCTTCGGCTCGAGACTCTGGAGGGACTCGTGGGCTTCCTCGACCACCTCCTCGTCCGGATGTCCGGCCAGACGAACCTGGAGCGGGATCAGCTCGTCCGGGGGCAGAGGGACCAGACCCCGGGCCGCCATGCGGAGCAGCTCCGGGTTCTTGCCGGAGAGGATCTGGCGGACCAGCTCGGAATCGGTGGCCTGCGGCTGGGTCAAGATCACTCGTCCCCGAGACCCGCCTGTTTCGACTCGGACGGCGCGGCTCCCCCCAGCCCGCGGAGCGTCTCCAGATCGATCCGGACATTTCTCTCTACCTGACCGGAGGACGCCTCCAGAGGGAACGGGATGCCGTTGACCTGCAGGCTGACTCCGCCCGCGTTGCCCAGGGTCAAGATCTCGACGCTCTGCTGCGCCGGCAGGGTCAGCGACTCGCCCTGGACGAAGCGGCGATCGACCCGCCGGGCGCCGTCGTCCACCAGGACCTCGACCCAGCAGTCCTCGCTGAAGTCCAGGGTCACCTCGAGCGGCGCCCCGGGCTCGGCCCCGGGCTCCAGGATCTCGGTCTCCGACGGGGCGGCACCGACGGAGCCGGCGGCCGGTGGCGGGCTCTGGCCGACGACGACCGGAGGCTCGGAGGGGATGAAAGGGGGGGGGTCGTCCATCGCCTGCCCCTGCTCTCCGCTCAGATAGACGAAGACCAGGTAGGAGAGCACCGCCAACAGCAGGATGGCCAGAATGGCGACCACCAGCCCTCGGCCCCAGAGACGGGGCGGAGGCGAGGCGTCCTCCAGCGTCTCTCCGCCGGCCTCCTCGGGCTCGGCCTGGGTCGAGAGATAGAAGTTCACCACCTCGTCGGGGTTGAGACCGACGTACTTGGCGTACTCGCGGAGAAAGCCCTTGACGAAGACGTGTCCGGGCAGGAGCTCGAAATTGTCCTGCTCCATCGCCCGCAGGTACCGGAGGCTGATCTTGGTCCGGTCGGCGATCTCATTGAGATGGATCTCGCGCATCTCGCGCTGCTGACGCAGCCAGGTGCCGAAAGATTCGCCGTACGGAGGCTCTCCCTCCACCTCTACGGGCTTCTCGCTCATGGCCTCCTCGAATCCTGGGTGCAAGATATGCTCGCTCTTTGCGCCTGCCCACAAAGTACTTTATTCGTGGGGCTTTCTGCGGTCAAATGAGGCCGGCCCGCAAGGCCGGCACGGGAGCGGCCTCACGCCTCGCCCAGCAACACCTTCGCCCGCCGCCGAACCGGCGCCCGGACCCGTGACGCCCGGGTCACCGTACGCAGGTCCCTTTTCTTCAGATGAGGCAAGATCGCCAGGGCCGTTTGCAGCGGCGTCCGCGGGTTGCGGGCCAATCCCACCCGCACCTCGTAGCGCGAGCCCCAGCGCCGGTCGCGGGCGATCGCCTCGAGGGCCTTGGGCTCCGCGGTCTCGTCCTGGACCAGCGGCATCAGGGTACCCTCGGTCAGACGCGGATTCTCCAGCAGCGCCCCGACCACCTCCGGACTCGGATCCCGCCGGAGCTGCGCCAGCACCCCCGGACCGGCGCGGCGGGCGATGGCCATCTTCTCCCCCACCGCCAACCCCGGCAACCGGGCGTGGATCGCCCGGTCCGCGGCCCGGCGCACCACCGGCGGCACCCGGATGTCGGTGCCCACGGCCAGCAGCTCGCGCCAGTAGAGCCCTGCGACAAAGCGGAGGGCGTGAGTCTGGGGCGTATGCGGATGGCGAGCGAGCGCCGACCTGATCTCGTGGGCGGTGCGCAGCCGGGGCTGGCTCACCAGCACCTCGATCACCTCGCGACTGGCGAAGGGATTGCGCAGGACCTGCCGCACCTCGGGGATCTGCAGGGTCGTCACGTGCTCCTTGACCAGGCTCAGCAGCGTCTCCGCGTCGGCCTCGCGCAATCGGCGTTCGAGATCGGTGGCTTCCGTCACCCGATCATGATAGTCCCGCCCCGCTCGGTTTCGCTCCCCGCTTTTTGCTATGGTGTGCTTTCGTTCTGAAGGGCGGCAAGAATCGAGGTGCACGGATCGATGGCAGTTCCACGCAACGTTCAGGGATGGCTCACCAAGGGTGACTTCGACGCACTGGAGGACGAGTGGCTGGGCCTCGTCGCCGAGGACCCGACCGATCTCGACACCTACGTCAGCGTCGCGCGGGCGCTGGTGGGAACCGACGAGGCGACCCGCGCCCGCGTGCTGCTGGAGATGCTCGACGAAGAGCTGACCGGCCGCGGGCTCTGGCCGGTCCGTCTCAAGCTGCTCCGGCGTGTCGGTCATCTGATGCGGGACGACGACGAGAAAGAAGAGCTGCACGCGGAGATCCTGGGAACGGTGTCGCGGATATACGGCGACCGCCCCTCCTTCGAGAACCTGGTGGACGCGGTCGGTCTGCGGCGGGCGACCCACGACATCCCCAAGACCTGGGAGAAGGTCGGGCGTCTGGAGACCCTCGTCGTCTTCGACGTCGGCGCCATCGTCGAGATGAAGAATCGCGGCGTGGGCAAGGTGGTCGAGGTCAACAGCGAGCTCAAGAGCTTCAAGGTGGACCTCGAGGGCTTCCAGGGGTTGACGGTCGGATTCCTCGCCGCCGCCAAGATGCTCACCCCCCTCGACGAGAACCACATTCTGCGCCGCAAGGTGGAGCACCCGGAAGAGATCCGGAAGCTGGCCAAGAACGATCCCCCGGAGCTGCTCCGGCGGGTCCTCACCAGCTACGATCACCCGCTCAAGGCCGGGGAGATCCGCACGGTGGTGTCCGGCGTGGTGCCCGACAAGGGCTGGGCCTCCTGGTGGACCGCGGCGCGCAAGCACCCCCAGGTGGTGGCCAAGGGCAGCGGCGGCAAACAGACCTACGAATGGGCGGAGTCCGACGAGCACGCCCTGGAGGCGGTCTGGAAGACCTTCCGCAAGGCCGAGCCCCGGCGGCAGATCGAGCTGATGCGGCGCGACGGCGGCCGCGACACCAAGCTGCAGAAACGGATGGGCGAGCACCTGGCGAGCGTCGCCGAACAGGGTCGTGGCGACGACCCGGGGCTGGCGTTCGAGATCTGGTTCGCCCTCGAGCGGGCGGCCGGGGCGCCGGAGGATTCCCCGTGGTCCCCGGACGCGCTGCTCGGCTCCGTAGCCACCCAGGATCTCTTCGCCGGCATCCAGGACCGGCTGCTCCGCGAGCGCGCCTACACGATGTACCGCGAGCGGTACGACGACTGGCCGGGCGTCTTCCAGACGCGCATGGCCCGCGAGGAGGACCCGCGGGCGCTCGACCTGCTGGCCGAGGCCCTGCAGAAGGAAGCGCCGGACCGCTACGCTCGGGTCGTCGACGATCTGATGGCCCAGCCCCAGCGAGGGCCGGCCGCCTTCACCTGGCTCGCCGAGCGCGCCGCGGTGGACGAGGAGCTGCGCGACCGCAACCCCTTGCGTCTCCTCACCCAGATCCTCCAGTCCATGAGCCTCGACGAGCTCAAGCCGTTCCGCACCCGGTTGTCCCCGCTGGCGGATTCCGGGGGCACGCTGCCGCGGTTGCTCTCCCACCTCGGCGAGGACCAGGCGCCCCAGGCGGAGCAGGCGATCCGGCGCGCCGCGGCCTTCGAGCCCTACCAGCGCGACCAGCTCGTCACCGCCCTCCAACTGCGCTTCCAGGGCCTGGCGAAGGACGTGGAAGAGCCCCTCTACGCCACTGCGGAGTCCATCGAGGCCAAGCGGGCCGAGTTTCAGAAGCTGGTGACCAAGGAGCTGCCGGCCAACCGCAAGGCGATCGAGGAGGCGCGGGCACTGGGCGATCTGCGCGAGAACTTCGAGTACAAGTCGGCCAGGGCGCGCCACGAGTACCTCTCCACCCGCGCCGCCCAGATGGAGGGCGAGCTCGCCCGGGTGCAACCCATCGGTACGGGGATCGACAGCTCGCAGGTGCGGGTGGGCACCACGGTGGAGCTGAGCGTCGACGGCGGCGACCACCGCACGGTCACCCTTCTCGGTCCCTGGGAGAGCGACCCGGACAACGACGTCCTCTCCTACCAGTCGGATCTGGGACAGGCGCTGCTGGAGAAGAAGACCGGAGAAGAGCTGGAGGTGGGCGGCACCCGCTACATGGTGGCGGGGATTTCTTCCTGGAGCTGAGGCGGGCTGAGGCGGGGCGGAGCGCCCCCTCCCTTCTCTCAATCAGGAGTGGGTGGAGCCTCTGCTTCGGCCTGCAGCGTGGCCAGGTCCCCTCACTCGAAGGAGGACGTGACACTCCGACCCCTCCCCTCTTTGAGAACGAGAGGACCGAAGGGGATTTCACTCCACCAGGATCTTCACCACCCGGCCCCCGGCGCCGCTCGGGTCGGCGCCGTCGCGCAGGATCACCGCCTGTCCCTGGCCCAGGAGCGGTGCCAGCTCCTGGTTGCGCTCGAGCACCGCCAGACCCTCCGGCGAGCTGGCGGCGATCTCCAGCTCGGGCTCTCCGGCGGCACCCTGCTCCCGCCACATCTCCCCCTCGCGGTAGAACACCCGGTCCTCGAGCTCCGAGCGCAGACCGATGGCGATCTCGTGCTGGCGGAAGAACTCCGCCGACGCCTCCGGAGTGACCACGCGCACCGGGGTGCGCTTGCGCTCGATCAGGTCGAGGCCGAAAGCGAACACGTAGACGATTCCCGCCAGCGCCATCACCAGGGCGAAGCTGTTGAAGATCTGGGATTGCAGGGGCTTGCCGGTCAGCCGGCTCTCGAGCCGCTCCACCAGCGTGCGCGGGCGGCCTTCGAGAGCCACCCGGCGGGCGACGTCCCCGGCGAGCAGCGGCGGCGGTGCCGCGCGCTCCAGCCCCTGGAGGCGGTGCACCACCCGCGACAGCGAATCCAAGTTGCGCCGGCAGTGCGAGCAATCCTCGAGATGGCGCTCCACTTCCTGCGCCCGGCGATCGGGCAGCTCCCGATCCAGATAGGCGGACAGGCGTTCGGTGGTGACGTGGGCGCTCATCAGACCATCTCCTCGCGCGGTGCCGCGCGCAGCGACCTCTCCGGCAGCAGCTCTCCGGACTCCAAGACGTCCCGCAGACGCTCGCGGCCGCGGGCGATGCGGGAGCGCACGGTGCCGATGCGCACCCGCAGGATGGCGGCGATCTCCTGGTAGCTCAGGTCCTCGAGATCGCGCAGGGTGACCGCTTCGCGGAAGCGGCCCGGCAGCCGGGCCAGCGCGGCCGCCACCAGCCGGCCCTCGGACTCCGCCACGGCCCGGTCCTCGGGGTTGCGGCGGGGGTCCTCGATCTCACGCACGGTTTCCCCTTCGGGGCCGGTCAGCGGTTGCGGCTCGGGGCGTTTGCGACCCAGCCGGCTGCGGCAGTGGTTGAGGGTCACCCGGTAGATCCAGGTCTTGAGGGTCGAGCCGCCCCGGAACTTGGCCAGGTGGCGGAAGATGCGCACGAACACCTCCTGGCTCAGGTCCGACGCCTCGTCGGGATTGCCGGAGAGCCGAAAGCAGAGGTTGTAGACCATGGTGGCGTACCGCTGGTAGATCTCTTCGAAGGCTTGCTCGTCGCCGTACTTGTAGCGGTCGACCAGGTCGAGATCGGTCGCTTCGGGTACGGCCACACCGTCCGCGGTCGCCACCTTCATCATGGTTGCTCGCAACGTCGAAGCTCGGAGGGGCATCCTCCCGCTTCTCATTCTATGTAGACAAGACGGGATGGGGAAAAGTTCCGGGAGGACCAGACCAGCGCCCAGGGAGGACCGTCCCGGGTCTTCCGAGTCGGCACCGGCTGTTCCCTCACCCCCCTGTCCCCCCTCTCCCAGCCCGCCCTTCCCCCACCCGGGCGAGGGGGGGACGCGAGATCCGCCTTCCTACCGGGCGCGAATCCGGCTCATCGGTGCCGAGCTCCCCTCTCCCGGGGGTGCGGGTGGGTGGGCCGGGAGAGGGGTTGGGGGTGAGGGAAAACCGGCGCACCCGAGCCCCGGGCGGACACGTCGGCCCGCCCGTACGGCCTCTACCGGTCCCCTCCGTAGGGGCCGACCGGCGTGTCGGCCCACGAGCCCGGAGGGCGGCATCGGGTCGCCCGGGCCGGGAGCCCTGGGCGGCCGAGTGGGCTCTCCCTCCTCAAAATCTCGGCGGGCCCGCGCACGGCGCGGGCCAAAGGGCAAACTTCAAAGTCCTCCCGACAACGACCAAACCACACGAAACCCGTAGCTGTCGCCCCGGTTCCCTGGGGGGAAGAGGAAGCGGTAGGCCGCGCGCAGGTACCTCGGATCGTTGTAGAAGGCACCGCCCCGAAGCACCCGCGACGACCCGGACTCTGCGCCTGGCGGATCCTCCTCAGCTTCGGATGGGTAGGCTCCGTACCTATCCGCACCCCACTCCCAGACGTTGCCAGCCAGATCGTGAACCCCCTCCGGTGTGGCACCCAGGGGATAGCTCCCCACCGGAGACGGGTTCCTGAAGCGAAACCCAAAGCTCGCCCGGTTCGGGTCCGGCTCCTCGGCCCCCCAAGGAAAGCGCCTCCCCGCCTCGCCCCGGGCTGCGTGCTCCCACTCGGCCTCCGTGGGAAGCCGGCCCCCTGCCCACCGGCAATAAGCATCGGCCTCGTACCAGGAAACCTCCGTCACCGGTCGGTTGCGATGACGCATCTGCTCTTTCCAAGAGCCGGGTGCAGCATGGCCTTCCCTGGACCGCCAGGCCCAACCCTCCGGAGCCCAGCACGTCGGATCCAGGTAGCCTTCCTCCCCGGTGTCGACGAACTGCCGGTACTCCTGGACGGTCACCGGATACCGGCCGAGGCCGAACGCGCTCACGGTGACCTGCCGTACCGGGGACTCCTGATCAAATGCCTCTGCGTCGTACCCCGGGGCCTCGGGATCCTCCGTCTGCGCCCCCATCCAGAACGCCCCGCCCGAGATCTCCACCCGGTTGTCCTCCGGCACCGCCAACCGGGGATCTCCCGCCGCCCCCAGGGCTTCCCCCACCTCCACCCGAACCGCCTCCTCCACGATCTCGCCATCCGGCTCGAAAATCGCCAGCGTCTCTTGCAGCGCCTCGGAGTATCCCGTGCCCACGGAGGGGTCGCCCCCGTAGGGCTGGATGTCGGCCAGGACGCGCCCGATGAGACCCACCGCGCGGGCGCGGCTCACCTCGTCGGTGCCCGTGGCGAGGATCTTCTCGATCAACCTCCTGCCGCCTCGCAGACCTCTCTGGCGCCGCAGACACCCGGCCAGCAGGAGCACCACCTCGCTCCAGCGGTCGTCGTGCAGCCGGCCGTCGCGACTGAGGACCTCCCAGTAGTCGCCCCCGGTGGCCAGCTCGAGCGCGGCCAGGTACTCCTGGAAGGAGAGATGCCAGAGCTCCACCTCCCCCTCCGACCGGCTCACCAGCAAGCCGCTCTGGAGCGACTCCTCGTCAAGAAAAGACTTCGCCGCGACCTCCTCCACTTGAAGGATCGGCGCCACAGCGCGGCTCGCCTCCGGCAGACCGAAGGAGCGCTGCACTCCCTCCTCGTCGATGAACATCGCCAGGGCCAATGCCTGGAGCGCCTCGCGACGCTGGGGCGCAGGGAAGCGGGACTGGTCCTTACGGGATTCCAGCAGGTACTCCACCGCCTCCTCGTAGAGCTCGTTGCGACGCTCGGGAAGCTTCTTCTGGCTCCAGTGCACCACCGCGAGCATGGTGAGCATCAGCGGGCTCTCGGTCAGCGGGCCGACGTTCTCGTGCGACCAAATGGCCCCCAGCAACTCGGCCTCGTAGCGCCTGGACTCTTCGAGGGCGCTTTCCCGGTTCTCGCTGTCGTCTTCACCGACTCGTTCTCGCACCTGGAACAGCGCCCGGCTCCAGCCGCGGACGAATGCGGCCACCTGGTCGGCCTCGAAGGGGGCCAAGAGGTAGCCGGGGACGTTGCCGAGTCGAGCCAGAGCCTTGTAGGCACGGGTGCGGCAGGTGACGAGGTGCCGGTTGTTGCGGCCAGTGGCCACCACCTCGTCGACGATGGCAGCGACCTGCGGGCGGAGCGGCCCCGGGACCTCGTCCAGACCGTCGAGCAGCAGGAAGCACCCGCCGGAGGCCACCCGCCGACGCAGGTAGTCGTCGGGCAATCCCAGATTGCGGCCGCGCAGGTGGAAGTCGAGATAGCGCAACAGGTGCTCCGGAGCGTCCGTAGGGCAGGAGCCGTCCGGGTGCTCGCGGAGATACTCGGCGAAGCGGCTCAGACGGACGAAGATCGGCAGGGGGGTCTTTGGGTCCTCGACCCCCAGCTCGCGGGCCGCCAGAGCCGGGTCGTCCCGGAGCAACGACCGGGCGAGCACCTGGGCGGCGAAGCGCAGGAAGGTCGTCTTGCCGGAGCCGGGATCGCCGACCAGCACGGCGTGGCGCGAGCGCCGCAGGACGTCCGGCAACCCGAGGTGGCCGGAATGGGGCTCGCCCCGTGTCTCCGGATCCTCCTCGGAGCCCGGCGGCCCCCCGCTCACCCGCAAACGGGTATAGACACGGTCCAGCGGCAGTTGCTCCGCCACCTTGGCACCCATGCCGCGGATCTCGACATGGGAGCTCCGAGCTTCGATCGCTTGCAGGTAGCGGGTGGGATCGGGGCCGGACGCTGGGATTCCGGCGGTGATCCTCATAGTCGCCTGTCTTGCCGCCAGCGTCTCGACGAGCTCCCGGAGCCTTTTCGAGACGTCGGTCCACGCCTCGTCCGGGTCGCTCCAGGAGGTCACCGCCCGGCCGTCCTTGGGTAATGCCTGGAGCTTGCTAAAGGGCGCACTCTGCCAGTCACACGGCCGCACGATCACCGGCACCACCCGCGCCTCCCCGGCCGCTTCCCGTTCGAGGGCGCGTTGCATCTCCCGGCCCCAGATGAAGTCCGAAGCGAGGAAGTCATCGCTGACCAGAAAGAGGATCAGATCCGCCCGTTCGAGCTCCCGTTCGATCTCGTCGCCCCAGTGGTCGCCGGGGAGGATTTTGCGGTCGGTCCAGGGCTCGATCTTCCCCTCTCGTTCCAGGAGGATCAGCGCCTTCTCCAAACGCAAACGGTGGGCGTCGTCCTCGTGGGAGTAGCTGAAGAAGACGCGGATGGGTTGGGTCTCGGCGGACAGGACGGTACCTCCCAGAATGGATCTTCCAACAAGGCTCGCGCAATAGGAAGTACCCTACAATACCCCCTCTGGTCTGTAGGAACGGTCGATTCCAAAGGCACCTGTCTTTACGCCCTTTGCGGAGCTTGCGCCCCTGGCTGTCTCCGGACGCGTCGGCGCTTGCGAGGTCTTGAACGCGACCCGGATACCGCCACCGAGCCCCGGGCGGACACGATGAGCGGAGAATTGCCCACTCAGACACTTGACATGCCGTTGCGAGGCCAGAATCTCTCACAAGAGTCTCTTTTATGACGTTGGGCGCTCGCAACGCCGCGATCGAGGCTCCTTTTCTCGATTTCAGACCCGCAACGGTGAAGAAGAGCTCTTGGAAGGGTGCTGCGACGGCGCAACATCCCAAGAGACGCTCTCTTGCGACTTTTTGTCGTCGCAACGGCCGAAGAGACGCTCCCTTTCACCATTCTGGCAACCCAACGCCAAAAAAGAGACTCTCTCGCCATCGTCAGAGACTGCAACGGCAATTCGATCTCTTCTTCGGAGATTCCAGGCGGTTGGGGCCAGGGAAGCCCCTCCGGGCGGTTGCGGAGCGGAACGCCGCGCCGAGCGCGAATCCGGCTCCTCTGTGCCGAGCTCCCCTCTCCCGGGGGCGCGGGTGGGTGGGCCGGGAGAGGGGGGGACACGAGATCCGCCTTCCTACCGAGCGCGAATCCGGCTCCTCTGTGCCGTGCTCCCCTCTCCCGGGGGTGCGGGTGGGTGGGCCGGGAGAGGGTTGGAGGTGAGGGCTTCGTAGCTCCGGCCCTTCCAGCTCGCCGGGCGGCCCAGGAGGTGACGGAGCAGCCCCCACCACTGGATGCCCAGCAGGGCCAGCACCCCCAGCGGATGGAGCAAGGCGCCGAGCCGGGACTGACGGAAACGCCACGCCGTGAGAAGCCGTGTGCCCCACGCCAGCGCTACCGCCGCGACCGCGAGGAGCAGGATCCGAGCCGGAGCCCCGGCGACCGCGAGCCCCACCACCAGCCCAAAGGGCAGCACCTGCCCTCCGAGCAGCAGGAAGGTCCACAGAAGGATGGCCCCAGGGGAGCCCATGCCCTCGTGGGCGTTCTTTGCAAGGCCGGCGAAGACGCTGCGGGCGTCCTCGTACATCCGGCACACCGCCAGCTCCGTGGCGTCGAACAGGTCGGTCCGGAAGCCCCCCGCCCGGAAGAGCCGCGGCAGACGGAGCCCGTCGTGGAGCGACGCCCGAATCGCCCGGTGTCCGCCCACCTCGTCGTAGGCGTCCGCACGCACAGCGATGAGCTGGCCGCAGGCGACGCCGAAGCCGGGCCGCGGGCTCCTGCGCATCGCCGCCATCGGCAGAAACCCAAGCAGGACGAATTGGATCAGCGGGATCAACAGCTTCTCCGCCCAGGTGCCGGTCTCCTGCCGCGGAAAGCCGCTCACCATCCCCGCCCCACTGGTGTCGAGAAAGGCCACGACCCGTCGCAGGGCGTCCGGCGACAGCCGTACGTCGGCGTCGAGAAAGACGCGCACCGGGTGGCGGGCGTGAGTGGCGAGCACCGCGCAGGCGTGCTGCTTGCCGATCCAGCCCGCGGGCAGCGGCGGCGCGGTCTCCAACCTCAGGCGGGGATCTTCCCCGGCGAGCCCCCGGACGATCTCCGCCGTGGCGTCCTCCGAGCCGTCGTCGAGAACCACCAGCTCGAGCTCCAGGAGGGTGCCGTCGAGATCGCGGTTGGCGAGCACCGACCGCACCGAGGCTTCGATACAGCTCTCCTCGTCGCGGGCCGGGATGAGCACCGAGACAGGCGGCAGACCGATCGCACTGGGCTCCGGTGGAGGCCCGAAGCGGCGCAGATTGGCGACGAAGAGCGCGGCCGGGAAGGCGGCCAGGGTCAGAGCGAGGACAGCGAGGGTCAGGTTCGGGGTCATCGACTCGTCCTCATCATCGCGTCCCCCCGTGCTCGCGCTCGAAGCGCTCCCCCCGTAGCCGGGCTTTGAGGCTGCGCCACAGGTCGTAGACGCCACCCACTCCGGCACGGCCCGCGAGCAGCCTTTCGAAGGCTTCCGGCCGACGCTCGCGCGCTTCCAGCGCCAGGGCGTCCTGGGCGGCCTCCAGGCGGACGGCCAGCTCGGCGGTGATCTCGGAGAGGCGACCGGTGAGGTCCGCGGCGGACACCGGCTCGCCAAAGCGCGCCAGGGCCTCCGGGGCGCTCTCCTCCCAGAACGGGTATTCGAGCGCCAGGGGCAGAAAGACGCCGCGGTCCATGCGCCGGGCCAGGTGGCGGGCGAGGTGAGCGAGACCCGGCTCGAGCTCCACCGGCCGCTCGCGGGGATCTCGGAAACGGCCCTCGGGGGTGATCCACAGCGCGGCCCCGGGGCGCTCCAACAGGGCGAGGGCGGTGCCGAGGAAGCGCCGGGCGCCGGCCCGGGTACCGCGCTCGACACCGAAGAAGCCCAGCCGGCGGAAGAACCCATAGCGCTCGACCGCCGAGGCTTCGATGGGGGCGTAGGAGCGGTAGCCGCCGAAGAGCTCGACGGAGAGGAGCAGACCCACCAGCGGATCCCACCAGGAAGGGTGGTTGAGATAGACGACCAGCGGCTCTCCCTCCGACGCGGCCCCACCCTGCGCCGACAGCAGCTCCCGGGGAGGCCGGCCGGCGCGGGACAGCCGGAGGGCGTGGAGATGCCGGCTCAGATACCAGCGGGTGTAGCGGTGGAAGAGAGCCAGCAGCCGTGGTGAGATCTCGGGCAGGTCGACAAAGCCACGGTCGACAAAGCCACGGTCGACAAAGCCACGGTCGACGGAGTCACGGTCGATGGCGTCACGGCGCACCTCGCACGCGCTCACAGGGCCGCCCGCGACAGCCCGGAGCTGGAGACCGCGCTCTCGGCTCCCCGCTCCCCGCAGTCCCGGTCCAGGGCGTCGGCGGCGATCCAGCCGGACATCATGACCATCGGCATGCCCGGCCCGGGGTGGGCGGCGCCGCCCGCCAGGTAAAGACCCTCGACGTCGGGGCTGCGGTTGGCGGGCTTGAAGGCGCCGTGGATCTTACCGTGGCTGGCGAGACCGTAGATGGCCCCGTTCAGCACCCGGTAACGGTCGTGGATGTCCTGCGGCGTCAGCACCGCCTCGGTGACGATGCGGTCCTCGAGGTCCTCCAGACCCCCGGTGCGCTTCAGCTTGTCGAGAATCACCCGCCGGTAGCGGGGCAACATCTCGGACCAGTCGTGCTCCGGCCGCAGGTACGGCGTGTGGACCAGGACGTAGAGCGCCTCACCTCCCTCCGGCGCCACTGCAGGCTCGGTGCGGGCGGGCGCGCACAGGTAGCAGGTGGGATCCGGCGCCGGCTCGCCCCGCCGGTAAATCGCGTCGAATTCCGCCTCGGGGTCGCGGGAGAAGACGAAGTTGTGGTGCTCCAGGTGGTCGTACGCACGGTCGAGACCCAGATAGAGGACCACGCCCGAGCACGCCGGCTCGTAGCTTCGCCGCTTCTCGAACCGCGCCGCCGCCCGCTTGGCGAGACCCGTCCGCGCGGCCAGCAGCTCGCGATGGGTACGCACCGCGTCGCAATTGGAGACCGCCGCCGAGACGGGAAATCGCTCGCCCCGGTCGGTCTCGACCGCGACCACCTTCTCGTCATCGACAACGATCCGCTCGACGCCGGTGCCCGTGTGGATCTCGACCCCCAGCTCGCGGGCCAGACGCTCCAGCGCCTCGGGGACCGCCCGGGTGCCGCCCAGCGGATACCAGACGCCTTCGCTGGTCTGCATGTGGGCGATGCCACAGAGGACCGCCGGCGAGGCGTCGGGCGCGGAGCCCACATACTGGGTGAAATGGTCCACCATCTGCGCCACCCGGGGCTCTCGGATGTGCGAGCGCACGGTACCCGCCACCGAGCGCCCCATGCGCATCGCCCAGAGGTCCTTGAGCACCCCGAGCCTGAAGGAGCTACCGAGGTCGAAGGTGTCCCGGACCGAGCCGATGGAGCGCCACAGAAAGTAGCGCTCGGAGATGTCGTGGAGACGCTCGGAGAGGCTCAGAAACTTCCGATAGCCGGGGGCGCTTCCCGGTGCGAATCCCTCCAGGTGGGAGGCCATCGCCTCCTCCTCCCCCATCAGGTCGAGCACCGAACCGTCGTCGAAAAACGACCGCCACTGGGGCTCCAGCGGCACGAGCTCCAGATAGTCCTCCAGCTCGCGGCCCGCCTCGGCAAAGATCCTGCGCAGCACCGAGGGCAGGATGAGGATGGTGGGCCCCATGTCGAAGCGGAAGCCGTCCCTCTCCAGGACCGCGACTTTGCCGCCCAGCCAGGGGTTCTTCTCGAACAACCGGACGCGATGACCGCGGGCGGCCAGCGTGCAGGCCGCCGCCAGCCCGCCCAAACCGCCACCGATCACGGCGACGGGTCGCGTGGACCCTGTACTGCTCATCGCAGCTTTCATCGGAGCACCTCCTCGGGCGTGCGCCCGATGGGATTCTGCAAGGTGGAATTCGAGCTGGTGTCTCCGGAGGGGCTCACCAAAGGCTCCGCAGCCTTCGCAGGTGGCCGGACGATCCGGCGGCCGAGAGCCCGAGCGAGGGCGGCGAGGCCCCGCAAGCGGGTCCCGAGACCGCCGTGGGAGAGCGCCAGGAAGGCCCGGAAGAGGGCCTCGTCTCCGGCCGTGACGGGCTCCAGGTGGCGCAGCCGCCCCCGCGAGCGCCGCCGCACCGCGACCGCCTTGGGCACGGTGAGGGCGAGCAGACCCTCGGCGCCCCGGGTGACTCCGAAGCCGCTCTCCCCCCGACCGCCGAAGGGAAGCCGGGGGTCGGCGGTGGGGACGATGGCGTCGTTGACCACCACGACCCCCGCCCGCACCCGCTCGGCCAGCGCCCGGGCTCCCGCCTCGGCCCCAAAGACCGTGGCTCCGAGGGCGTAGGGACACTCCTCGGCGAGGGCCAGCGCCTCGTCGTCGTCGGCGACCGGGACCAGCGACAGAACCGGGGCGGGGAGATCCACGCGGAGGATCTCCGCTTGCGGCGGAACGTCCGCCAGCACGACGGCAGGAAAGGCGCCGGCCTGGATCCGGCTCGGGCTCGGAGGGCCGGTGAGGCAGCGAGCGCCGGAGCGCAACGCCTGCCGGATCAGGTCCCGGGCCCGGCGCGCAATCTCCGGAGCCACGGCCACCGGCGACAGCCTCCAGGCCTCGCGGTCCAGACGGGCGGTCAGCTCCGGCGCCCGTCGGGCATCGACGAAGACCCTGCGCGGCGCGATACAGGTGACGCCCCCCCGGAGCCGGAGACCGAAGGTCAAGGCCGCGACCACGCGCTCGACATCCGCGTCCTCACGGACGAAGGCGGCGTCGCAGCCGGAGAGCTCCATCACCGCCGGCGTCAGGCGGGGAGCCAGCTCGGCGAGCACCTCGCGCCCGCTGGCCGCCGAGCCGGTGAGGAGCACCTTGTCGATGCCGCCGCCGATGCCGCGGCCAGAGCCGATTCCGTGACCGTCCGATGCATCGAGAGCCTGACGCACCGCCACCGGGTCCTCGGGAAGGATCCCCAGGAGACCCGTGGGCAGGCCCGCCTGCCGCAGCAGGTCGGCGAGCCCACGGGCCGCTGCGGTCCCGCCCCGGCCCGGCTTGAGCACCACCGCGTTGCCCGCCGCCAGGGCCTGCACGGTCTGGACCCCGGGCAGGAACAGCGGGTAGCTCGACGGCCCGATGACCAGCACCACGCCCAGCGGCTCACGACGGACCTCCAAGTCGACGCCAGCGAGCCACACGGGCCGGCCCGAGGAGCCCGGCCGGCGTGGAGCGAGGATTGCTTCCGCCTCCCGTTCCAGAAAGCGCAGAGCCTCCGCCAGGGGAATCACCTCGGCGGTGAGAGTCTCGGCGCGTGCTGCCCCTTCGGCGTCCGGTGGCAGGAAGGCGAGACCGCTCTCGGCGCCCAGGCTCCGGGCGGCCAGGGCCCGGCGCGCACGCCGCAGCACGGCGAGGCGTCTGCACACAGGCCACCGGGACCACTCGGACTGAGCGCGGCGCGCCTTGTGGACCTGCTCCACGACCAGGGCCGTGGACATCACCTCATCGAGTCTCATGGGTTGCATGCCGATCTCCTCGCACCGGTGGGTCAGGCGGCGCCCCGGCTCCATCGGGACAACGCCGGCTGCTGTTTCGAAGTCATGGGGTGGAGAGCGCTCGCCCGCCGGCCGGCATTCACCGGTCGCCGCCTGGAAGGAGCCCGATGCCCGAGCTCTTGCAGGAGCAGCTTCGACGAAATGCGGGCCGACTCGAAGATCACCGGCAAACCGCTGCCCGGATGGGTGCCGCCTCCGACCAGGTAGACGCCGTCCAGATCCTCGAAACGGTTGTGCGGCCGCAGATGGAGCATCTGGTCGAAGCTGTGGGCCAGGTTGAAGGTGGCACCGCGGTGGATCTCGTAGCTGTGGCTCCAATCCGACGGAGTGATGCGGTGCTCGAAGCGGATCCGCCGCTCGACGCCGCCGAGACCGATCTTTTCGAGCTGCCGCAGCGTCCGCTCCCGGAAGCCGTCGGTGGCGAGGCCCCAGTCCACGTTGTCGGTCTCGTGGGTCACCGGTACCAGCACATAGAGGGTGCTCATCCCCTCCGGCGCCAGACCTGGATCCGTGACGCAGGCGTTCTGGACGTAGAACGAGGGATCCTCCGACAACACGTGCCGGCTCTCGATCTCGTCGAGGTTGTTGCGATAGTCCTCGGAGATGTAGATGGTGTGATGCGGCAGGTCCTCGTACCGACCCTCGATCCCCAGATAAAGCATGAAGGTGGAGCAGGAGAACCTGGCCCGGGAGATCTTGCGGTCGCTCCACCGGCGGCGCAGGCGGTTGGGGACCAGCCGTGTCATGGCACGGGCGAAGTCCGCGTTGAGCACCATCGCATCGGAGCGGTACACCGCCCGGGACGTGCGGGCCCCGACCGCTCGGCGGCCGTCGAAGAGGATCTCCTCCACCGGCTCGTCGAGACGGATGTCGACGCCCATCTCCCGAGCCACGCGCGCCATGGCCTCGACCACCGCGCTGCATCCCCCCACCGGGTGATAGACGCCGTATTCGTACTCCAGGAAGGACAGGATCGAGAACAGGCCGGGACAGCGGAAGGGTGACATGCCCAGGTATTTGGACTGGAAGGAGAAGGCCAGCCGGATCCGCTCGTCGGAGAAGAAGCGGCCGAGCTCCCGGTCGAGCGAGCGCCAGGGCGCGAGGTGGGGCAGCGCGTCCAGGAGGGCCGGACGGAACAGGTCACGCACCGAGTCGAAGGGGCTCTCCAGCACCGGGCGAAACTTCTCCAGCTTGGTGCGGTTGTCGTCCAGGAACCTGCGGAAGGCTCCGGCGTCGTCGGGCGAGATGCGGGCGATTTCCCGCTCCATCCGCTCGACGTCCGGTGTGGCATCGAGCCGGGCACCGTCCCCGAACGCGATGCGGTACTGGGGATCGAGACGGATCAGGTCGACTTCCCGGTGCAGGTCCCGGCCGGCGGCGGCAAAGATCTCCTCGAGGATCCGGGGATAGAGAAAGAAGGTCGGGCCGGTGTCGAAACGGAACCCTTCCGCCTTGAGGGCCGCGGTGCGACCGCCGACCCGATCCCGGCGCTCGAGGACGGTCACATCCAGACCTTCCGCGGCCAGGAGAATGGCGGAGGCCAGACCCCCCGGACCCGCACCTACCACGATCACGTCCTGCCCCTGTCTTTCCAACTCGCTGCCGCTCATGATGTCCCCGATGCTCCTTTCATGCTCCCGGCGGCAAAGGCCGCCAGATGCCCCATGTCGTCGCAGAAGGTCGAACCGGTGACCCGGCGGCGTATCGTCTCCGTCAGCGCCCGGCCTCCGACCACCACCGCCGTGCCGCAACCGACCGCCGTCTCAGAGATCTCCTGAAAGCGCCGCACGAAGTCACTCTCGGAGGCGATCCAAGAGACGCTGAGCCAGAAGAGGTGGGGTTTGCGGTCACGGATCGCCGCCCGCAGGGTCGCCGGCGGATGGCTCGATCCGTACGACTGGGCGCGCCAGCCGAGCTCGCGCAACACGAGCTCGGCCATGGTGGTGGGGAGCGAGTACCAGTCGCCCTCGAACGTGCCGCCGATCGCCAGCGGCGCACCGCTGTTGGGTCTCGGCAGCAATCCGCGGAGCTCGTGAAGAAACCTGAGACCGATCTCGCTCGCCCGCCGCTCCTGGTAGACCTCGATGTGCCCGTGCTGCCAGCGGCATCCCAGGGCTTCGAAAGCCGGCGTCACCACCTGGTCGCAGATCTCCGCCACCGAATATCCGGCCAGGAAGAGGTTGAAGCCCACGGCCCGAAAACGCTCCTCGTCCCCCTCCTCGAGAGCCGCCGTCGTCTCCTGCCGGCTCTGCACCAGCGTCGCTTCGCGTCTCAGGGCCGTCGGCGGCAGGCTCAGGATCTCCGGCCGGACCAGCGAGCGGTCGCTGGCCCGCAGGAATTGGAGGACGCCGCCGACGGACAACCGTCGATGGCCCCCGGCGGTGCGCTCGGCGGGGATCAGCCCCTGGTCGCACCATCGTTTGACCGACGACTCGCTGACCCCGATGGCCTGGGCGACCTGCTTGGGTGTGACGTGGATCTTCATCGCGCCCGTCTCGTTCAAGCTCTCGTTGGAAGACCTTCTCGTGCGCCCCGGTTTATCCAGATTGTCCAGGTCCAGAGTCGCATGATTTGACCGATTATACAGGTTTGTCCATTATGTGCAAGCTAATCTGTCTATATTTTGTCGTGATATGACTGGAGATACTCCAGAGAGCCTCGAGAGCCCTCCGAGGAATCAAGACATTTTCTGGACGGTTGGATTTGGCGGATTCGAAGCGCGGAGGGATCTTCGCGGCGGGAAAGGGGGGGACGGGACGGGCACCGGACGGTGCCGGCTCGTCAACCCACGGGAGGCTCTTCGAGCCCCAGCCGGGTCAGGAGATTGCGCAGGATCAAGGCGGTGAGACCCCAGACCCTCCGGTGTCCGACGTGGTAAATGCGGAGCATGCGCTCGCGGCCGGCCAGGGTCACCGGGCGGTCCTCGATCAGCTGTGGGTTGGCGAGGGCGCTCAGCGGCACGTTGAACACCTCGGCGATTTCCTGTTCGTTGACCTCCGGCTCGAAGGGAAACGGCACCACGCCGACGCAGGGGACGATGCGAAAGCCGCTCGGAGTGTCGACCTCGTCGAGCTCCCCGAGTCGCAGCACCTGCGGCGGATCGAAGCCCACCTCCTCCTGGGCTTCACGCAAAGCCGTGTCCCAGGGCTCCTCGCCGGGCTCCCGGCCACCGCCGGGAAAGGCGTACTGGCTCTTGTGGTGGGGAAGGTCCTCGGCACGCTGGGTCAGCACCGTCCACAGCCCCCCGCCGTCGACGTACAGCGGTACCAGCACCGCGGCGTGACGCGCCTCCTTGGGAGGTAGACGCCGGGGTGGTGGCGTCGCGAGCCGCTGCCGGATCTCGAGGATCCAGGGGGTCCACCGGGGATCGGAGCCGGAGGTGTCGGCCACCGGAGAGTCATCCGTCATCGGCGGAACTATCTCATACGCGTTTTCCCCCGGGGCTCGTCTCACCGGCGCTCGAGATCCCCCTCGGGTCGCGGGCGAAAGCTCGGGTCGGGCGAAAGCTCGAGCACCGACGCCGGGGCAGGACGCAAGGATAGATGGATCGGTGCGGGTGGCAGTGCCGGCAGCTCGAGGGTCAGCGCGTAGAGATAGAAGGGCTGGTCCGTCCACCACATCGGGTGCACCGCACGCGGCCCGTCGAGCCGGACGAAAACCTCCGTCGAGCCGTCCGGCCGCAGCACCCGGCTCGAAAGCTCGGCGCCCTCGACCGTGACGTCCGCCGGGGCGCTCCGGCCAAGCGTCATCTGTAGCGCATCGAGGGGCTGGGAAGAACCGACCAACAGGCTCCCCCGCTCGCCGTTCCACCGGAGCGAGCCGTCCTCGGGCCCGATCCCGGGGCTCAGGAACTTGAGCCACAGCCCGTTGTGCTGCACGTCGCGGCCACCCGGGATGTGACTTTGCGTGGTCTCGTAGAGGAGCAGCCGCCGCGCCAGCTCCGTCGTGTGGTGGTAGCGGCCAAGGCCGTTCTCGGTCACCGGAAAGGCCCGCGGTGCGAGCCACACCGGCCACAGGAAACAGGCCGCCGACACGACGGCCACCGGCAGCCAAAAAGCTCGCACGGGCCGGGCGGCGAGAAACCACAGCGCCGGATACAGGGGCAGGAAGTAGCGGTTGCCGACGGCACCGGTCCCGCCGTAGAAGTTGAACGGCATGATCAGCAGAAACGCCGCCGAGGAGATCAGCGCCGCGGGCAGGATCCACCCCCGTCCGTCCCCCCGTTGCAACGCCAGGAGCGCCAGGAGCAGCGGTAGAAAGTACGGCAGGACGCCGACGTTCTCGCCGACGAAGAAGTACAGCGAGCTCCAGCCCAGCAGCCGGGGATCGAGCAGGAAGTCGAAGGTCTCGGAGTGGAGCCAGGACCGGTTGCCCCACTTCTCCAGCGAAGCGCTCCACTCCGAGGCGGGGAAGTCCACCTCCGGATAGCCGGTGTGGTCGTAGTAGGCCCGGCGCTCCCCGGTGTAGGCGGACCACGACCCCCCGGCGCTCCACTGTGCCGCCCCGGTGAGCAAGATCAGCCCGAGAGCACCCGCGGCCAGCGCGAGCAGCGCGCTGCGGCGGCGCTCCCGGGGCACCGCCAGCGCCACCGGCAGCAGCAACGGCAGATACAGGGGGCGGAAGGCGATGGGCACCCCGACCAGTATCCCGACCAGCACCCAGCGACCGGCGAAGCGCCAGGTCGGCACCTCCGCCAGCTTGCCGCCCCAGAGCTCGGGAGGGGGTGCGTCCGGTACCGCGGCGTCGCGATAGGCGAGGGCATAGCCGGCGGCGACACAGGCCAGGAGGAAAGCGTCCGCGTGGACCCAGAAGACGTAGACGAAGGCGACGGAGGCGAACACGAAGGTCGCCACCCAGAGCGGAGCAGCGTCTCCGAGGCGCCGTTCCAGCGTCGACGCCGCCAGGACCGCCGCCAGGGCGAGGAACAGGGCGTTGGCGACTCCCGCTCCCCGCACCGGTGCCATCCGGACCAAGGGGGCGACGGCCAGGGCGTAGAGCGGTGGCTTGCCGTAGACCAGGTGCGTGCCGCCATCGCGGCTCTGGAGAATCAACCCGTCCGGCGGCGCTCCCCAGTGCTCGAGATGACGATCGTAGTCCGCCCGCGTGTACGCGAGGTCCAGGTCCCAGGCCAGGCTCGCCGCCTGCATGGCATAGGTGGCCTCGTCGCCGACCATCCCGGGCCATCCCTCTTCCGAGCGCTGGAAGGTCAGGGCTCCGAGGAAGGTGGCGCCCAGGAGGCCCAGGAGCATCGCCCAGGAGATCGCCCGGGAAGCCGTCCACAGCCGTGGAGCGCTCCCGGCGAAATCCTCCGCAGGGCCGAGCCCCGGCTCACTCACGGATCTCATGTCGAGGTCTCCCGAGGGCGCTCCCGATTCAGCTCCAGCTCCCGGCGTGCCACCGGTCCGCCGAGGGTCGAGAAACCAAAGCCGCCCAGCACGTGGGGCTCGATCACCAGGTGCACGGGGCCGAGGGACGACGGCGGGCACCGGAGCGGGATCTCCAGCTCGACGGTCTCGCCCGCCGCCACGGCCCACGGCAGCGGAATCCAGGGGCGGCCCGCCCGCAGATCCCCGCGCTCGGTGTCCCAGCGCACCTGGACGGCCACTCCGCCGGGACCGCTCCGTCCGGCCAGCCAGGTGGCCGGTCCTTCGTTGACCAGACGCACGCGCAGACGGCGGTGCTCGCCGCTCCGCCAGGTGCGTAGCCCGCCGTCGTCTCCCTCGATCTGGATGCGCCCGGGAAAGCGGCTCCAGGTCAGGCTGGTGGGGGGAGGCGGAGCCGCTCCGGCAGGTGCTGCTCCGGCGGGCACTCCTCCGGCGGTCGAACGGGTGCCCGAGGAAGCCTCCAGCAGTGGCTCGAGCGGCGTGGCGGTCGCCCACTCCCGGCAGGCATCGGTCACCTGCCGAGCGGCGCTCCTGGGATCGTGGTGCCGTCGCACGTGCTCCCGCGCCGCCCGGCCCAGCTCGGCGAGCCGCTCCCGATCTTCCAGCAGCTCCGACAACCGCGCCGCCAGCGCCGGCACCTCGCCCTCCCCCAGCGGTACCTTGGAGACGAGCCCGTCCGGCAGCTCGGCGAACTGCGCGTAGTCGGAGACCACCGCCGGCCGTCCCAGCGCCAGGATGCGAAGCAGCGACGCGGAGGTTTCCCCCGCGGTCGGGTAGCGGAGGTTGACCGCGACGTCCGCCGCCGCCAGCGCGGACCCGAAGTCGTCAAGGCTCACGTAGCCGGTGACGTGCACCCGCTCCGCCACGCCGGCCCTGCGGGCCTCGGCTTCCAGGTCCAGGGCCTCGGACACCTCACCGACGATCAGCAGATGGGCCTCCGCCAACCGCGGGTCCGCCAGCGCCGCCACCACCGACAGGGTGCGCTTGATGGGGGTCTGGAAGCCGAAGCACCCGATCACCGGCGCCGCCTCGGGCACTCCGAGACGCTGTCGGAAGGCTCGTCCCTGGCCAGGCTCCACCGCCGGGGGGAGCGGCACGCCCATGGGAACCGCGCGCACCCGCACCCCGGGATTCTCCCGCTCGACCTCCGCCGCCGCCCAGCGGCTGTGGACGAGCACTCCCCGCTGGCGCCGCAGCAGGGTGCGATGAGCCGGAAAGGCGAAGGTGGGGGCCTCACCGTAACCGCCCCAGAATTTGGTGCGCGCCACCGGCGTGCCCATCCACCCGTGGTCGCGGGTCAATCGCTCGACATAGAGCGCGAGCCCGGCGTCCCCGCCCACACCCTCGGGGCCGAGCGTCAGATCGAGCAGCAGGTGATGGAGCACCACGTCGTGGAGCGCCAGCACCCCGGGGTGCTCCCAGGCCCGCTCCAGCACCGCCTTATGATGGCGGTTGTTCCCCATCTGGTAGAGCGGAAGGCGGGAGGACGAGCGGGCGTCCCCGGAGCTCGCCTCGTCCAGGGGCTCGTCCACGAGCTCGTCCAGGGGCACCGGCCGGAAGCGCTCGACCACCTCCGGGTCCACCGGTTGTCCCGGCAGGCGGACCACCCGCACGTCGGCCAGCTCGCACAACGGGGGCAACAGATCGACGCTGTAGTCGGAGATTCCCGAGCGGACCGGGGGCAGAGGGGAGAGGTAATCGATCCGCACGGTTCGTCAACCTGCAATAGTCAACCTTCGATAGTCAACCTGCAGACCCTACTAGCTCACCATCGCCTGGGCCTCATCCGAGATCATCTGCTCCTTGAGCCAGGCCTCGATGAAGGGGTCCAGGTCGCCGTCCAGGACCCGGTCCGCGTCGCCGGTCTCGTAGCCGGTCCGATGATCCTTGACCATGCGGTACGGGTGGAGGACATAGCTGCGGATCTGACTTCCCCAGGCGATGTCCTGCTTGGCGTCCTCGCGCTCCTCCTGTTCCGCAGCCCGCTTTTGCATCTCCAGATCGTAGAGGCGGGCGCGTAGCATCTTCATCGCCGTGCCCCGGTTCTTGAGCTGGCTGCGCTCGTTCTGGCAATTGACCACGATGTTGGTGGGCAGATGGGTGATCCGCACCGCCGACTCGGTCTTGTTGACGTGCTGGCCCCCGGCGCCGGAGGAGCGGAAGGTGTCGATGCGGAGATCGTCGTCGTTGATCTCGATCTCCACGTCGTCGTCGACCTCCGGGTAGACGTAGACGGAGGCGAACGAGGTGTGGCGACGCTTCGCCTGATCGAAGGGGCTGATGCGGACCAGCCGGTGGACGCCGGTCTCCGCCTTCAGATATCCATACGCGTACTCCCCGCGAACGGCGAAGGTGGCGCTCTTGATCCCCGCCTCCTCCCCGTCCAGCCGGTCCAGCAGCTCGACCTGGTAACCCGACTGCTCCGCCCAGCGCAGATACATGCGCAGCAGCGTCTCCGCCCAGTCCTGGGATTCGGTGCCGCCGGCTCCGGAGTGGATCGCCACCAGGGCGTCGTTCTCGTCCTCGGGTCCGGAGAGCTTGAGCTGCAGCTCGAGCTTGGCGAGATCCTCGTCGAGACGGCCCAGGAAGCTCTCCAGCTCCGGATCCACCTCCCCCTCGGCCAGCAGCTCGCGCCAGGCCTCGAGGTCCTCCGCGTCGGATCGCAGCTTGCTCAGGGTTTCCAGACGCCGCTCGATGCCACGGCGCTTGCGTAGGAGGTCGGCGCTTTCGGAGGGCCGATCCCAGAAGCCGGGACGCTCCATCTCCCGGTCGATCTCCGCCAGTTGGTCCTCGAGATGGGAGTGTTCAAAGGTACCCCCGGAGGTTGGTCAGCTTCTCGGCCAGGTTGTCGATTCTCTGCTCGGTTTCCACATTCAGCATACTTCTACCTCCGGCGAACGATGATAGCAAAGGCGAGCCCGGCCAGGGCGAGCACGGTGCACAGCAGCGGCGTCACCCAGGGCCAACGGCTGGCAGGCGACAGATCGATACGGCCGGACACCCGTCCCCGGATCACCGAGACGCGGTAGAGCTCCACCGAGCCGCGCACCGCGCCGTCGGCCGTCACCATCGCCGTCACTCCGGTGATCGCCGCGCGCAACAGGGGCCGGCGGCTCTCGGCGGCGCGGAACCGGGCGGCCCGCAAGTGCTGCCAGGGCGCCCAGGAGTCACCGTACCAGGCGTCGTTGGTGACGGTCACGAGCACCGTGGCCCCGGCTCGCACCAGCTCCGCGACATCGAAGGGAAAGGTGATCTCGAAGCAGATGGCGACACCCAGACGCTCCTTGCCCCAGTCCAGGAGACGCACCTCGTCCCCGGGCACGAAGGCTCCGGCGTTGCGGGCGATGGTGTCGAGAAAGGCGAAGACCCCCGACAACGGCACGTACTCGCCGAAGGGCACCAGATGGCGCTTGTCGTAGCGACCCTGGAGACCCTCGGCAGCCAGGAGATAGACCGAGTTGTGGTACCCGGTGGCCGCTCCCGAGGCGCCTACCACCGGCTCGATGGAATTGAACAGCAAGGTGCAGCCCCCGCGCTCGACGATACGTCGCAGATTCCAGCGGAGCGGTGCGTCGGTGGCGAAGACATGAGGCCAGAAGGAGCTCTCCGGAAGCACCACCAGGGCGCCCGGCTCGCAGGCTTCCTCGGTCATCGCCAGGACCTTGCGGGTGTTCGCCTCGATCGTGGTGGCCTCGGGCCGGAGCTGATTCTCGATGTTGGGCTGGAGGAGACGCACCGGATCCGGCTCGGAACCGGTGAACGTGGGAGGACCCTCACCCCACCGGCTGCCCGCCGCTAACAACACCAGGGGCAGCAACAGGCCGAGCATCGCCGGCTCCCAGCGCCGGCGGTCCACCGCCAGGGCGACCCCGGTGTTGGCGAAGAGCACCAGATAGGAGACCCCGTAGACACCGATCCAGGCGGACAGGGGGAGCGCCCCCGGCACGTCCACCCAGGCGTATCCCGCGAGATTCCACGGGAAGCCCGAGAAGAGGTGGGTGCGCAGCCACTCCAGGGCCACCCAGAGAGCAGGCAGGACGACCAGAGGGAGCACAAGGCCGCCACGGGCTCCGACGGGACGCCACAGCCTGGCTCCCAGCCCGGCGAAGAGAGCCGGGTAGAGCGCCAGGTAGGTCGCCAGCAGCAGCAGGCAGAAGACGGCGACGATCCACGGCAGCTCGCCGTAGACCCGCAGCACATGGGTGATCCAGGGGATCGCCGCGCACCAGGTGGCCATCCCCCAGAGCCACCCCAGCAGCCACGGCCGGTGGCGTCCCAGCAGGAGCAGCAACGGCGCCAGGGCCACCCAGGGCATGAACAGCATTCCCTGGCGGCCAAAGGCGAACGCCCAGGCGACGCCTCCACCGAGGGCGAGACCGGTCTCCAGCACCCAGGCCGGCAGCCGTTGCAGACCCCGCACCCCCCGGGGGGTCGGCGGGGAGGTCACTGAGGAGCTTGCCGGGGGGGTCACTGGGAGATCACTGGGGGGTCACCGGGAGGTCACTGGGGGGTCACCGGGTGATCCAGGTTTCGAGCTGGAAGTCCTGGCGCAACTGGCGAGCGACGGCCTCGGCCTGCTCCTGGTCGCGGAAGGGGCCGAGGCGGACCCGATAGTGGACGACCCCCCGCACGTCCGCCGGCGACAGGTAGGCGTCGAGGTCAGCGAGCAGGAGGCGGTCGAGCACCGCCTGCGCCTGCGCCTGGTCGTGGGAGGAGAAGACCTGGATCACCGGCCCTCCAGCCCCCGGGGGGCCGGTGTCCCGGGGATCGACCAGCTCCGGTGCCTGGGGCACCGGTCGGACCGGGGTCGCGACGTTGGAGCGGCGGCGGGGATCGTCGGGATCGGCATAGACCCGACGGCCGTCCGGTCCCGTCGTCGCGGCGGCCTCGCCTCGGGGCTCGGCACCGGGCTCGGCGCGAGGCGTCGAGGGCTGAGCCGCTGAGGGCTGAGCCGCTGAGGGCCGAGTCGGCGAAGGCCGGGCCGACGGCGCCTGCCGGCCTTCCTCCGAGAAGAACCGCAGGCTGTCGGCATCTCCAGTGCCCGTCGCGCCGCCTGCCGCGTCCCCGGGCTCGGTGCCGGCGGACGGCTCACCTCCCGGCCGAGCTGCGGCCGAGGCCGGCTCCGTGGCCTGGACGGAGCCGGGAGCCGCGGCCGGGGCGGCACCGGCACCGTCGCTCTGGGCCAGCAGGGGGCCGGCCTGGGGACCACGCCCTCCCGAGCCCACCCACACCCCGGAGAAAAACGCCGCCACCAGACACGTCAGGAGAATGACAAAGGCGATCACCACCTGGCGCTGGGTGAGAGCGATCTCGTAGTAGCTGGGCTCTCTGCTCACGATCCGCTCACGATCCGGCTCGGTTCTTGACCTTCTCGAAGGCGCTGAACATCTCGATGGGCAGCGGGAAGAAGATGGTGGAGTTCTGCTCCGAAGAGATCTCGGTGACCGTCTGGAGGTACCGGAGCTGGAGCGTGACCGGATTGCGGGCGATCACGTCCGCCGCCTCGGAAAGCTGCTTGGAGGCCTGGAACTCACCCTCCGCGTGGATGATCTTGGCCCGCTTCTCGCGCTCCGCCTCCGCCTGTCGCGCCATGGCCCGCTGCATCTCGTTGGGCAAGTCCACGTGCTTGACTTCCACCATCGAGACCTTGATCCCCCAGGGATCGGTTTGGGCATCGATGATCTCCTGGAGCTGGTCGTTGAGCTTGTCCCGCTCGGAGAGCAGCTCGTCGAGCTCCGCCTGACCCAGCACGGAGCGCAAGGTGGTCTGAGCGAGCTGGCTGGTGGCGTAGAGGTAGTTCTCGACTTCCACCACCGCCTTGGCCGGAGCCACCACGCGGAAGTAGACCACCGCGTTGACCTTCACCGACACGTTGTCCTTGGTGATGATGTCCTGGGCCGGAACATCGTGGACGATGGTCCGCAACGAGACCTTGACCATGGTGTCGATGGGCCAGAAGATCAACACCAGACCGGGACCCTTGGCCCGGCCGATCAGGCGGCCGAGGCGGAAGACCACCGCCCGCTCGTACTCATTGAGAATGTTGATCCATTTGAAGAAAAAGACGGCCAGGATGACGGCCACAATGCCGATGATTGGATAGCCCATGCTTTACCCTCCTCGTTCGACGGCTTCGTTCTCGGGAGACACCTTCTCGGGGGATCTGTTCTCAGGCGACACGCTCTCGGGCGACACACTGTCGGGCGACACACTGTCGGGCGACACACTGTCGGGCGGAGGCGAGATCGGAGCCGGGCGGGGGGTCACCCGGAGGGTGAGTCCCTCGACGGCGATCACCTCCACCTCTCCGCCGGCAGACACCGGCTCGGACGCCACCGCGTTCCACAGCTCGCCGGCCACCTTCACCTTGCCCCCTTCGCCGCCCGGATCGAGGGCCGTCCGGGCCACCCCCCGCCGGCGGAGCATCCCCTCGGCTCCGGTGGTCACGGGTCCGGCGGACCAGGTAAAGCCGGAATCCACCCAGGCGGCCAGGCGGGCCACATAGCTCACCAGCACCCGCGAGCCCAGCACGATCGCCGCCACCAGGATCAACATCTCGGCCAGGGGCTGCAACGCCTCCTGCATGGAAAGGGTTTCTTGCAAGTCGTCTCACGCCTCCGCGTGCTGCGACAGGGAAGGCGAGGCGTCAGCGATCTTGCGGACCTTGAGACGCATGCCGTTCACCTGGACGACCTCCACCTCGTCGCCCACCGGAATCGGCTCGTCGGCCTCGGCGCTCCACAGCTCGCCGTGCACCCACACCTTGCCGCGGGGATCGAGGCTCTCCCGCACCACGCCGCGCTCGGTGACCATACCTTCGGCTCCGGTCCGCACCCGGTTGCTGAACGCGCGCACGGCGACAAAGAGCAGGAACACCGCCACCAGGGCCGCGGTCGCCGCCACCGCCAGGATCAGCTTCCAGCTCACCTGCATCGCCGGCTCCGGGGAGTCGATGAGCATGAGGCCTCCCAAGACCAGGGCCACCACGCCTCCGGCGGTGAGCAGACCGAAGCTCTGCACCTTGATCTCGGCGATGAAGAAGGCGAGGGAGAGCAGGATCAGCGCCACACCCACGTAGTTGACGGGCAACACCGAGAGCGCGAAGAACGCCAGCAGGAGGGCGATGGCGCCAAAGACCCCCGGAAAGATCGCCCCCGGGTTCATCAGCTCGAAATAGATGCCGAGGCCCCCCAGGCTGAGAAGCAGGAAGGCGAGGCTGGGATTGGCGAGCACCGCGAGGATGCTCTGGAACAGCCCCAACTCCAGATCCTCGACCTGCGCGTCGGCGGTCTGGAGCACCACCTTGCGCCCGCCCTTCTCCAACTCGCGACCATCGAGCTCGATCAGCAACCGGTGCAGGCTGGGGCTGACGAGGTCCACCAGCTTTCCTTCCAGGGCTTCCTCGGCGCTGAAGGACTTCGCCTCCAGAACCGCGGCTTCCGCCATCTCGACGTTGCGGCCCTTGCGGCTCGCCAGCGATCGGATGTAGGCGGCACCGTCTTCCTGCACCTTCTTTCCCAGGGTGCCTTCGATGTCTTTGCCCTCACCGGTCACCGCCGCCGCGGCCCCGGTGTTGGTCCCGGGGGCCATGGCCGCCACGTCCGAGGCCATGAGGATGAAGAACCCCGCCGAGGCGGCGTGCGAGCCGGCCGGGGACACGTACACCACCACCGGGGTGGCGGCGCCGAGAATCGAGGTGCAGATCTCACGGGTGGAAGTAGACAGCCCTCCCGGGGTCGCCAGCTCCAGAACCAGCAACTGGGCCTGCCGGTCGTCCGCCGTCTGCAGCGAGTCGGAAATGAAGTCGGCGGCGACCGTGTGAATGCCCATGTCCCAGCGGATCCGCAGCACGGTGGGCGCCACGGAGGACGTTGGCTCCCCGCTTTGCTCTCCTTGCCCTCCGGCCTCTTCTCCCGTCTCGTCCTGGCTCTCCTCCGCCGCCTGCGCCCCGAAGACGGGCTGCGCGCCCGGAAGCGGCGCCGTCAGCGCGATCAGGCCGGCCAGGACCGCCAGGGTCCGCGGAGGCGACAGCGCCCGCTGAAGGATCGAAACGAGCATCGTCCTGGGGAAATCGGTGGGTTGGGGTCGAGAAAGGAATCCGGCCATCTTCAACACCAGTATAATCCGCCGCGAGTCGCCCGTGCCACTATCCCGATCTTTCGAGCCCCGCCCGGAGCGGTTCCGGCCCCTTTTTCCGGAGAATCCTGGAGACCCGAGGAGACCCTTGATGCCCAGCTCTCTCCCCATTTCCACCCCACGCCGCCGGTGCCCGCGCTGCGTCCGCCGCTTCGCTCCGCTGTCCGCCCTGCTCCTCGGCGTCGGGCTGGCGGGCTCCTGGCCGCTGGCCCAGGAGCCACCGCAGGCGACATCGACGAGCGAGGGGGCCACCAGCCAGCAGGCGGTCCCCCGGGTGTCCACTCTCCAGTCCGCCGAGGGCACTCCACCCGTCGGCTGGTCGGTGCGCGATCCGGCTCTGAAGACCGTCTACGACACCATGCTCACCGCCAGCTGGAATCCCGAGGAGAGGCTGATCACGGGAACCGAGACCCTGTCGTGGCGCAACACCTCCTCGGTACCGGTTCACAACCTCTGCTTCCACCACTACCTCAACGCGTTCTCCTCCAACCGCACGACCTTTATGCGGGAGAGCGGCGGACAGCTTCGCGGGGACCGCTTCGACGACAAGCGATGGGGCTGGATCGAGACCACCTCGGTCGACCTGGTGGGGAGAGGCCCCGACGGCGGAGCGCTCGATCTCAAGCCGGTGGAGCAGTACATCTCTCCCGACGACGGCAATCCCTGGGACCGCACGGTGGCCGTCTATCCCCTGGCGGAGCCGATCCTGCCCGGACAGGTGATCACGGTCGATATCGGGTTCGAAAGCAAGATGCCGGCGATCTTCGCCCGCACCGGGGCGGAGGGAGACTACATCCTCGCCGGCCAGTGGTTTCCCAAGATCGGCGTGTTCGAGGACCGCGGAGACCGCGGCCGCGCCGAGCCCGGGTGGAATTGCCATCAATTCCACGCCAACAGCGAGTTTTTCGCCGACTTCGGCAACTACAGCGTGACCTTGACCCTCCCGGAGCGCTACGCCGGCAAGGTCGGTGCCACCGGGGTCCAGCTCGGCGAGCCCGAGATCGCCGACGGTCAGGTCACCGTGCGTTTCGCCCAGGTCGGCGTCCACGACTTCGCCTGGACCGGCGATCCGAGCTTCCAGGTGATCGAAGAGACGTTCGATCCATCGCGCGACGTCCCTCCCGCGATGCGCCGCGGCGTGGCCGACACACTGGGGCTGTCCGAAGAGGATCTGGCGCTGAAACCGGTGGAGATCACCCTGCTGCTCCAACCCGATCACGCCAACCAGGCAGAGCGCTATCTGCGGGCCGCCGAAGCCGGGATCCGCGGCTACGGTCTGCGGTTGGGCCTGTACCCCTACAAGACCCTGACCATGGTCGACCCTCCGCGCGATGGCGAGGGCTCCGGCGGGATGGAGTACCCGACCTTCATCACCCTGGGCACGAGGTCGCTGCTGGCATACCCTCCGTTCGACCGGCTCCTGATGCCGGAGGTGGTGACCGTCCACGAGTTCGGCCACCAGTACTTCCAGGGCATGATCGCCTCCAACGAGTTCGAGGAGAGCTGGCTCGACGAGGGCATCAACTCTTATTACGAGATGGTGGTGATGGAGGAGGAGTACCCGGCGACCCTCGGCTTCCTGGGTTTGGACATCAGCTCCTTCGAGCTCGATCGCGCCCGGTTGGGTAGCTGGAGGTTCACCGATCCCGTCGACCTGCCCGCCTGGCGCTATCTCACCCGGAGCAGCTACGGCCTCAACAGCTACCCGCGCACCGCGCTGACCCTGCGCCACCTGGAAAACCTGCTGGGCGCGGAGACGTTTCACCGGGCCATGCGCCGCTTTTTCCAGGACCACAAGCTCACCCACCCCACCACGGCGGATTTCGAGCGCTCGATCGAGGAGTCCACCGGCCAGGACCTGCGCTGGTTCTTCGATCAGGCCCTCCACTCGACCCGCCAGCTCGACTATGCCGTGTACTCGATCGAGAGCCGGCGGGTGCGCGACGAGCGTGGCGTCTTCTGGCGGGAGGGAGAGCGGGTCGAGGAGGGCGAGGACAAAGACGAAGGGCCCCTCGCACAATTTCTCAAGGGATTCCGGGAAGGCAGGGGCGACAGTGCCGACGACGGCGAGCAGGGAGATGAAGACCGGGAGGACACAACCTGGGAGAATCGGGTGGCGGTGATCCGGCGCGGCGACTTCGTGCATCCGGTCACCGTCGAGATGCGCTTCGAGGACCACGGGGTGCTGCGGCGTACCTGGGACGGGGAGAGCCGCTGGGTCCGGTGGACCTTCACCACTGATCGCCGGCTGGTCTCGGCCGAGGTGGACCCGGACGGCATCCTCGCCCTCGATCGCAACCGTCTCGACAACAGCGAGCGACGACGACCGGATCGCTGGCCTCGGAGAAAGCTCGCCACGGAGCTGCTCTTCTGGCTCCAGAGCCTGTTCGCCGCCGGGGGGTGGCTGGCATGATCCTCCCGCTGACGCTCTCGGGTCACGGCTTTCGGCGCGCCCGCCGGCACCTGGCGACCGTTCTCCTCCTCTACCTGGCCTCCCTCGTCCCCGCCCTGCTGGTGGTGTCCCTGATCTCCGCAGATCTCGGACCCAGCCTCGACCGGAGCCTGTTCGCCGAGCGTCTGATGACCGGCGACGGCTTTGGCGTCTGGATGGATTTCCAGCGCTCCGACGAGAGTGGCCAGCAGCCGATCTTTTCGGTGATGCTCGGCCGGTTTCTGCTCGCCACGCTGCTCCAGGTGCTGGTCGCCGCGGGGTTGGTGGAGGTCCTCCTCGAACGCGCCGCTGCGGGGGAGCGCCCGTTTCTGTCCGGAATCGGCCGCCACGGCTTCCGCTTCGTCCGCAGCGGTCTGGTCTTCGCCGTGATGGCGGCGATCGCCGTGGCCCTCTCGGTGCCCGTGCGGATGGCCTTCCAGAAGGGGGGCGACCGACTCGCCCTGATCGGCTTGCTGGTCCAGGGGCTGGTGATCTTTCTGCTCTACGCCGTGCTCCGGCTGGCCTACGACTTCTCCCGCGTCTCCGCCGCCGCCCACGGCGAGGGCAGGATGCTGGTGGGTTTCTTCAAGGCCCTGGGCTTCGTCTTCCGTCACCTGATGGTGGTGCTGCCGCTCTTCCTGCTGTTCGCCGTCACCATGGCGGTCCTGCACCTCGGTCTGGTGGCGATCCGTGCCCGGTGGGCGGTGGATACGCCGGGGGACGTCCTCGGCTGGCTCCTGGCGCAGCAGGCGGTGTTTTTTGGGATCGCGTTTCTGCGCACCGCGCTGTGGGGAGCCGAGGTGACGTACTTCCAGGGAATCGGTGAGCCCCGCTGGTGTGGCCGCCGGCAGCCGCAACCCCGGGCCGCTCCGACGCCCAAGGCCCCACCCCGGCCGACCTCCCGACCCGCGCCCGAGCCCCCCGAGCCGGCTCCCGAGCCGGTATCGGCGACGCCGCAGATCACGCCCGAGCGGGACGAGCCGCAACCTCGGACGGAGCCCGAGCAGCAGGCACAACCCGAGACCCTGAGGCTGACTCCGCGCGAGCTCGGGCCGCTGCCGGAGCCGGCGGAAGACCGGGCCGAAACGCGGCCGGCAGAGGGGCCGGCAGAGAGGGAGCAGGGGGAAGACAGGGAAGACTGACGGGGGCGAGCCTACTCGACCGCGACCTCCACCGTCGTGGGCTGTAGACAGCGCTCCGCGTCGCACGCCTGATAGGTCACCGCCACGGTGGGCTCGCCCCGGAGCTCTCCGGAGATCTCGACCAGTCCCTCGTAGACCTCGATGCTTTCGTTGGCGAAGGCGGCCTCCAGACGCACGGGACTCGGATACGAGACCTCGCGTAGCTCGGCTCGTCGCCCTTCCACGCGGGTCGGGATCAAGCGCTCGTCGGAGGCCGGGTTGGCGTTGACGTGCCATCCGTCCCGGATCTCCAGCCCGACCCGGAACCGACGCCACTCGCCTCCTCCGCTCTCGCCCCCTTTCCCGCCCCCTTCCCCGGCACCCTGGAACCTCGCCGCCACCCGCACCGCCGCCCGTGCCTCCGCGTCGAGCCGGTCGCCGACACTCGGGGTCGCCGCTGGCTGGACTGCGGGACCGCCGCTCGCCCCGTACCGGTGAGCCGCAACGGTCATCATGCGCACACCTTCCGGATAGCTCGCCACCAGGCCTCCGAACGCCTCCAGCGTCCGCCGAGCCTGGTGTCGGAGCCGCGCGGCACGCTCACCGTCCAGCCGGTCCGCCAGGATCAGCAGGTTCAACGCCGCGACCGAGTTGCCGGCGGGAAGCGCCCCATCGAAGATCTCACGGGTCCGAAACAGGAGATCGCCGCCTTCGCCGGCGTCAAAGAAGCCCCCGCGCGGATCTTCGAGCCGCTCGATCTGCTCCTCGGTGAGAGCGACGGCGCTGTCCAACCAGGAGTCCTCGCCCGTCGCCTCGTGGAGCGCCAGCAGCCCTCGCACCAGAAATGCGTAGTCGCTCAGGAACGCGGGCAGCTTCGCCTCCCCCTGGCGCCAGGTGTGCCGCAGGGGGCCACGCGTGGTCTTTCCTCGCTCCCCCTTTTCCTGCTCCACCTGCGGCCACATCTCCCGCAACACGAACCGCGCCGCTTTCGCCGCCTGTTCGACCATCCCCGGATCGTCGAGCAACCGCCCGCCGTGGGCCAGCCCGGCGATGGCGATACCGCTCCAGTCCGCCAGCACTTTGTCGTCGGTCAGCGGGCGCTTACGTTTCGCCCGGGCCTCGAACAGCTTGCCGGCGGGAGCCGCGATCTCGATGCTCAGCGCCTCCGGGGACATCTTTCTCGATCTCGCCACCTCGTCGAAGCGCCGTGGCAGGTGCAGCACGTACTCGCTGCCCTCGAAGAAGGGCGGCCCGTCGAAGCCGTAGATCGGCGCCAGGAACTGGAAGTCCTCCTCACCGAGGGTCTTCTCCAGCTCCTCCGCGGTCCAGACGTAGAAAGCACCCTCGCGGGCGTCGGTCTCGGCGTCGATGGCGGAGAACAGAGCGCCTTCCGGCGAGGTCATCTCGCGGGCGATCCAGGCCGCCGTCTCCCGTACGATCCGGGCCATCTCCGGATCCCCGGTACGGGCGTGCTCCCGCGCGTAGACCTCCAGCAGGAAGCCGTTGTCGTAGAGCATCTTCTCGAAGTGCGGCACCTTCCACTCGCGGTCCGTCGCATAGCGGTGGAACCCACCGCCGAGCTGATCGTAGATCCCACCGCGGGCCATCTGATCGAGGGTCTCGTGGAGCATCCTGCCGGCCTCGCCGCGGTGTCCGTCCCCGCCATGCCCGTCTCCGCCGTTGCCGGATCCCTCTCCGGACAGCTCGAGGAGCAGAAAGAGGTTGGACGGCGTAGGGAACTTGGGAGCCGACCCGAAGCCCCCCCACTCGGCGTCGAAGCCCGAGGCCAGAGCTTCGAGCGACGCCTGCGCCACCCGCGCCGGAGGCGGGGAATCCGACGGCTCGATACGCTCCTCCAAGAACCGGCGCATGGTCCCGGCCACTTCGTCGGCGTGCTGCCGGATCTCACTCTCCCGCTCGCTCCAGGCCTTGGCGAGGCTGACGACGAGCGAGCGGAACCCGGCGCGACCGTGCCGATCCTCGGGGGGAAAGTAGGTACCCGCATAGAAGGGCTGCAGCTCCGGAGTCAAGAAGAGTGAGTTGGGCCAGCCGCCGTGTCCGGTCAGCATCTGGGTGGCGGTCATGTAGATGTCGTCGAGATCCGGACGCTCCTCGCGGTCCACCTTGATGTTGACGAAGTAGCGGTTCATCAGAGCGGCGATCTCCGGGTCGGAGAACGACTCCCTTTCCATGACATGGCACCAGTAGCAGGTCGAGTAGCCCACCGAGAGAAAGATCGGCTTGTTTTCCCGGCGCGCCTTGTCCAGAGCCTCCGGTCCCCAGGGGTACCAATCCACCGGATTCTCCTTGTGCAGCAGGAGATAGGGACTGCTCTCCTGGGCGAGGCGGTTGGACCGGCCCCCGTGGGAGTCGTGGGAAGGGCCCTGGGGACGGTCTGAGTCGGTCGCGCTCATGGCGTGCTCCTGTCTGCCGGAGGGAGGCTCCCCTTCAATGCTCGTCTCCCGGGCGGCAGACCAGCCGATCCATCCGAAGATCACGGCGATTCCGACCAGGGGGCCGACCCGTACCAGCACACGAGCTAGCCGCTTCGAAGGTTGCGAGAGGAATTGTAGCAACGCCATGGAGGTCGCCATGTCTTCGTCTACGTCCTGTCCGGCCTCCTGGATGCAAGCTCGCCGATCGGATCCGACGGCAACCCTGAACCCCGGGGCGACCCTTCCGTTGTAGCATGAGGCTCACGTTCCCGTCGGCTCACCTACCCGAGGAGACCCTCATGTCGATCCATCCAACCCCCGGCAGATTTTTCCGCAAGGCTCCGATCTGGCTAGTGGTGTTTCTCTGTGGACTCGCATTCCCGGTGAGCGCCGAGCCTGACGACGGAACCGATCCCGAGGCGCTGCGCGTCGCCGACCGTCTGATGACGGCCCTGGGTGGCCAGGAGGCCTGGGAGTCGACGCGGTACATCGAATTCGATTTTTTCGGTCGCCGGCACCACGTCTGGGACAAGCACACGGGCCGGCATCGGGTCGAAGGAGAAAGTCGTGACGGCGAGAAGTACATCGTGCTTCACAACGTCCAGGACCGGGGCGAGGGCGGCGGCGAGGTCTTCGTCAATGGTGAGCCGGTCGAGGGCGAGGCCGCGCGCCAATGGCTCCAGAACGCCTACGGTGGCTGGATCAACGACACCTACTGGTTGGCGATGCCCTACAAGCTTCGGGACCCGGGCGTCCACCTCTCCTACGAGGGGACCGAGAAAATCGACGATCGGACCTACGACGTGGTCTCGCTGTCTTTCGACCAGGTCGGGCTGACCCCCGGAGACCGCTACTGGGCGTACGTCAACCGGGAGACGGGCCTGATGGACCGCTGGGCCTACCACCTCCAGAGCATGACCGAGGAAGATCCCCCGACCGCCTGGGATTGGATCGGCTGGACCCGGTACGGCGACATCCTGCTTTCCCCCACCCGTAAGCAGGTGGACGGCGACCGCGAGCTGTCCCTCGCCCCGATCACCGTCCGGAGCTCCGTACCCGACAGCGTCTTCGAGGAGCCGTGATGAGCGACACCGGCAAGCTCGATGCGATCTGGATCAAACGCGCCCACCGTGGACCCATGGATGAGAAGCCCCGAGCCAAGCTGGTGGCCGGCCGGGGCCTCGAGGGCAACTCGGACCAGGGAGGCCATCGCCAGGTGACCTTGATCTCCCGGGAGGCCTGGCGCCGCGCGGAGGAGGAGCTCGGAACCGAGGTTCCGCCGACCGCCCGCCGTGCCAATCTCCTGGTCTCCGGCATCGAGCTCGCCGAGACCCGCGGCCGCATCCTGCGCGTCGGGAACGCCCGCCTCCACATCCGCGGCGAAACCCGCCCGTGCAACCGGATGGACGAGGCGCAGGAAGGGTTGCGGGGAGCGCTCGACCCGGAATGGCGCGCCGGTGCCTACGCCGAGGTCCTCGACGACGCGGACATCGCGGTCGGCGATCCGGTGCGCTGGGAATGAGCGGCTTCCCCGCCACGGACGGCCACGGCTCTCACGTCGATACTTCCCGCAACCACCCCAGAATCTGCGGCTCGAGGCCGCGCGGCGCATCGAAGCCCAGATCCAGGTCCCGCGGGAACCCCATGTGTCCCGCCGGGGCCACCCAGCGGGACGTCATGTGCGGCGCCCGTGCGAGCGCCGGCCGTATCGCTTCCGCCGGCACCATCGGATCCTCGGTCGCCGCGACCAGCAGCGCGGGTACCCGCAGCCGATCGAGCCGCGGGGCGACACTGGCGCGCGCGTAGTAATCGTCCGGCCCGTCGAAGCCCCAACGCGGCGTCACGATCTTCTCGTCCCATTCGCGGATGTGGGTGATCCTTGCCGCCTCCTCGACCGCTATGGGCACCGGCCGCCGCGCCGCGACCGCGCGATAGATGTCCAACAAAGACGACATCAGATAACGCCGGTAGAGCCACCGGTTGGGTCGGTCGATGGCCGCCGCACAAGGGCCCAGAGCGAGGGGTGAGCACACCGTCGCCACCGCCCGCACCCGGGGGTCCAGATCCTCCGTCGCGGCCCGCAAGGCCACGTGACCGCCCATCGAGAAGCCCACCAGATAGAGATGCCGGAAGCTCGCCAATGCCGGAGAGGCGAGCACCGCATGGACATCTCCCGCCAGGCCCGCGTGGTAGTAGTCCTCTCCCCGCCGGTCCGAGCCCCTCAGGTTGAGCCGAAGACAAGCGACGTCCGCCTCCCTCGCCACGGTGGCCATCCTCACCATGTACTCGCTCTCGGTACAGCCGCCGAGACCGTGGATGGCCAGGATCGCTGCATCCGCGCCGTCCCGAGGGTGAAGCCAGCCGGAGAGCCGAACGGGCTCGCCCCGCGGACCGGCACCTTCCAGCTTCATGCTCCAGCTTTCCGAGGGAGGAGGGGTCGGTGGCCGCAGCGAGCGATGGAGCTTGGGGGCCACGGTCCACCAGTGAGCCGCTATAGACATACGCAGATTGTTCCACAAGAGCATGCTAGACTTGCGCCCGTTTCCGTGAATGCTTCGACCTAGCATGTGCTTGCTCGCTTCCCGTCCCCGTGCCTGGAGAAATGTCCGTCTGCGGACCAAGCGGGCTCCGTCAGTCTACTCGCTGTTGGCTCCTCCATCATGAGTAGCTCCAATGGAAGCGGCGACACCCCCTCCCTCACCGAGCTCTACGAGAAGCTCAGGAAAGCCGTCACCGCCGTTTGTCCGCCTTGGCTGCAGGACCGACGGGACGATCTGGTCCAGGCCGCCATGATGCGGGTGATGGATCTCCAAGAAAGGAGTGAGGGGAAACGGGAGCTCTCGTCGTCTTATCTGTGGAAGGTCGCTCACAGCGCCGTGATCGACGAGATCCGACGCCAACGACGACGCCAGGAGGTTGCCATCGAAGAGGTCACGCCGGGTGACATGCCCGTGCCCAGTTCTTCCTCGCCGGAGGAGAGGGCCCGGTCCCGCGAGATCGACGACGGCATCCAGAGCTGTCTGGAGCAGATGGTACCCAACCGCCGCGAGGCGGTCACCCTCAAGCTCCAGGGACACTCGGTCCCCGATTCCGCGGACATCCTGGGCTGGACGGTGAAGAAGACGGAAAACCTGGTCTACCGAGGACTGAGAGATTTACAGGATTGCTTGATCTCCAAGGGGTTGAAGCCATGAGCACTGACACAAGCTCCCTCCAGAAGCTGCAAGAGGCGTTCACATCGATCCCCGCCGGGTCTCCCGGCGGGGATTGCCCGGATCCGGACCGTCTCTGCGCCGCGGTGCGCCTCGAGCTGCCGCCCGAGGAGCGGCGCGAGATCGTTCGCCACACCGCGGTCTGCGCCGCCTGCGCCGAGGACTGGCGCGTGAGCTGGGCGTTCTGGAAGAAGGAGCAGGAGAGCGACGGCAATGGCTCCGGCGGCAAAGTGCTCAACGGTCCCTGGCGGGCCTTCAAGAAGAGCCTCAAGAAGAGCCTGCCACAGGTGGCGGCCGCGGGGTTGGTATTGGCGGCGGTGGGAGTGGGGGGTTGGCTGTTCCAAGACGCAGCACAACCCGACGCTCATCGTAGCGGACGCTCCCTGGCGCCTGCTTCCGCCGCCACAGAGCTTCTAACCGACGAAGGAGCAGTGTTCGCCAAGGATCAAGTCCGCTTGGCGTGGACACCCGGCCCGGAAGGCTCTCGGTACAAGGTTGAAATCTTGACCCTCGATGGACAGCTGCTGTTCTCGGCAGCCAATCTGACGGACCCTCGCCTCGAGGTGCCCGCTGACGAGCTCGCTCAAACCTCTTCGACCGGAGAGCTTTATTGGCAAGTGACGTGGTTTGCTCCCTCAAGCACAGCCACGGTTACCGCAGGACCGCGGCTGATTAGGATTCGCTAGAGCCCGTTACTATCCAGAGCCCCTGATCAATAGAGCCGGTACTAGCAACCGAATGACGCTCTTTCTGAGTCGTACTATTTGAAGGTGGCGGGAAGATCTTGGAGGCTCTGCACGCGGCTCAGCGCAGTGGCTCCGAGTACTTTAATGAGAAGGCGGTCGCCGGCCTGGAATTACTGCGACCGGTTTCTGAACTGAGGAGCGCGATCATGGCAAATGCACAGGTTCAGATTGATCCCGAAGAAAAGCTGCAGAACCTTGACCCCAAGACTCTCGGCTTCAAGCCCTCCGCGGAGATGCGAACTCTCGGTACTGGTGGAGGTACAAGCGGGGGTGAGGAGGATCCAGATGGTACAACGCCGACCGACCCTTCCGGGCTTCAGGCACTGCTCACCATCCGTGGCGACCGCCTGTTCATCATAGCCTCGATTCCACTTTCCGAAGAGCTCCAGGAGGCTGCTGACCAGAAATCAGGCAACAGACAAGCCCTTCCTCCCGGCTTTGTTCGTGCAGCGAGGAGGGTCCGTGACCATGACAGTTGTCAGCTTGATCTTCGTTTACAGCTCGACAATGGTCGGCCCATCCCACTTGGAATCCACCTCTGGAAATATGGAACCGAACGAGAGGTAAAGGCCGCACTGGAACTCCTTCGCACGCATGACAGCCTAGTTCACAACAGCTGATGAAGCCCCTTCGAGCTTGGCGGTCCGAACTTGGCCGAGCCTTCATCATCCTCTGTACCGCCCTCTGTCTCATCTTCTCGTCCTCGCCCCGCTTGGAAGCAGAGAGCACAAGGTTCTCTGGTTGCGAGGAAGAGCTCTATAGAAAACCTTCCCCTACAGAAGAAAGAGAAGTGCTTTTCGAAAAAGCTCTACAGTGCTTTCAGGACCGCGGAAGCATAGAAGGAGAGCTCCTAGTAAGAGACAAGTGGTGGCTGTATCTCTACGAGACTCACCGAACGAGCGAGCTGATAGAGCAAAGGCAAGAGATTCTCGCTCTCCAAGATAAAGCAACTTCCCCCGATGATCTAGCCCTGATCGCAGCTCTCGAAGCACGGCATCGCTTTGAGATAGAGCAGGATTTTGCAGGTGCCCTCAAGGTGCTGGAGCCACATCAAAAGTACGTGGCAGAACACGGTTGCCCGGACCTGCAACAACGATCTCTGGTGTTCCTGGGCCGATCGCTATTCGAGTTGGGGATGTCCAGGAGAGCCTTCGAAGTATTCGAGCTCCAAGCCAAGCTCGCCAAGAAAGACGGCATGCGCCGGGCAGAAGCCTGGGCCTTGAGCAACTCGGTCGTGGCCTTGCGAGAACAGGTGGAAGAGTCTTCCAGATCGGAAGATCGCGAGCAAGCCATCGAGTATGTGCAAAGGGCTCTCTCCAGGCTCGAGGAGCTGGGATTTCGAGAGCAACACGCGTCTGTTCTGGTCCATCTTGCCGAGCTGAGACGCGACTCGACCTCCGACGAGCTCTACGAGGAATGTATCGATCTGACTGTAGGCCGGTCGTGGCTACTCTACCTGTACAAAGTGTGTCGACAGAAGCTTGCCGAGAGGCAGGCCGATCTGCACCCGGAGGATGCACTGAGAATGGTGGAAGAGCTATGGTCCGGGCTCTTGTCGTCTCGGTTGAGCTTGCTTGATGAAGCGTACAACCAGCACAATGAGCTAAGGATTCTTTGGCGAGCCAAGCAATACGATCGAGCCTGGGACGCGTCCAGAATGGTCCTGGATACGATAGAGGACCTGCGAGACGTACAGAGTGACAGCTACGGCCGCTCACGTTCGATCTCCGCTTGGGCCATGACCTACCCATGGATCGCAGGAAGACTCTTACGGCTGTACGAGGAACAGAATCGATTGGACTACTTTGACAATGCATTCCGCGTTGTTGAGCAGATGCGTGCACGTGTCCTTCTCGATCTTCTCGAGACCATGGAAGCTGTACCCCCTGACACCCCCGAGCTGCGAAAGACAAGAGAAAAACGAGTCGAGGTGGTCGAACGGATTAATCAACTGCAACGCAGGCTCCGCTTAGGGCTCGTTTCCGAGGGGGAGCTGCCAGAGGTCACTGTCGAGCTCGACGGGCTTGTTGCTCGGGAATCTTCTCTGCAAAACGAGGTCCACGAGATTTCAGGGCGCTTTGCAGATCTGGAGAGGCCCGACCCTGCAACAGTTTCCCAAGTACAGGCGGCGCTTCAACCTTACGAAGCTGTACTTTCTTTCCAGCTGGCACCTTGGGAAAGTGCCGTAGAGGAATTTGCGGGTGGCTCCTGGCTTCTCATGATCACCAAGAACGAGATTGGGGCCCACCACCTTCCCAACAGTGATGAGATCACTCAGTGGGTCACGGCCCTTCACGGAAGGCTTGATCAAGGTGCTTCGGCGCCGGCCCTCGTGCAACGACTTTACAAGGAGCTTCTGGCAGAGGCCCTGGAATCCCTACCGGACCACATCACCGATCTCCTCGTAATACCGGACAAGGCCCTCCATCGCTTGCCCTTTGCCGTGCTCCACGGGGAGGACACCCAGCCTCTTGGCGCTCGTTTTCGATTGACTCGCATTCCTTCGGCGACCCTCTGGCTGAACCGTTGGCGTAAGCGGACGGCCCCGAGCCCCGCACCCAAGTCCGCGCTGGTCTTTGCCGATCCATACTTGGGCGTCCAGGGCGGCAGCACCACCAGAGATTGGACCCGGAGCAGCGCTCTCCTGCAAGGCGGCGGGGCCGTCGCTTCGCTTGCGGAAGTCTATGGGCCTTTGCCCTTCTCGCGACAGGAAGCCTGGGGCATTCGCAGGCAGCTAGGAGCGGGTGTGGAGATTCTTACTGGAGCAGCAGCCTCCGAGCTCTCACTCGAGTCGCTGAACCGATTCAGGATCGTCCACTTCGCTGCACACGCGGTTGCCAACGAGGAAAACCCGGAGCTCGCGGGAGTGATCCTGGCCCCGAAGGTCTCCGAAAACGGCTCCCAACACTCCGTCACAGACGGTCTGCTTCAATTCAACGAGATCGTCGATCTGGATATCGCAGACTGCGCCGTCGTCCTTTCCACCTGCCACAGCGCCCGGGGCCAGATCCTCCGTGGCGAAGGCGTGTTCGATCTCGCCCGCGCGTTTTTCGAGGGCGGGGCGCGCGCGGTCGTGGGCTCCCTCTGGCGACTGGAAGACCGGGCCACTGCACGGTTCTTCGATGACTTCTACCGCCATCTCGCCCGCGGGACGTCGCTTTCCGGAGCCCTGCATCTGACGCAAAGAGACCAGATCGCGCGTGGAGCGCCCGCCTCCGCCTGGGCCGGGATCGTCGTCATCGGCGACGGCAGCCTCGTTCCCTTCCCGGATCGTGGCGGACGGCACCACCCCGGATGGGCGATCGCCGTCGCCCTGATCGTGCTGGTGGTCGCGGCCGGGGTCGCGTCCCGGCGCACCGGCTGAGAGCTGGTTTGGCTAGCGCAGCCTGCGGTTCTCGCCGAAGGTCACTTCCAGCGCCAGCTTCTCTCCCTCCCGTTCCACCACCGCTCTGACGGTCTCGCCCGGCTTCGACTTCTGGAGCACGAACATCAAATCGTAGATGTCGCCGATCGGGTGACCGGCGAGCTCCACGAGCAGATCCCCGCGCTGGAGGCCCGCCTGGTCGGCCGGGCCTTCGGGCCGAACTCCGGCCAACAGCACCCCCGCGCGACCGTCCTCCGGGCCGGCATAGTCCGGGATGGTTCCCAACGAGGCGCCATACGAGCGCACGTCTCCGCGCGGCTGGGGCGGCGGAGCCTGGCGCAAGGTCAACGGCTCGTCGCGGGCCGAGAGGGACGTGATCAGATCCGCCGCCAGCTTCGCCACCTGCGCTCCCCCCGCCGCATTGAGGAGCTCGACGTCGTCCGTCGGCTTGTGGTACTGCTCGTGGGTGCCGGTGAAGAGGTGCAGCACGGGAACCCCGGCGGCGTAGAAGGGCGTCTGGTCGGAGGGGCCGTAGCCGTCTCCGCTGGTTTTGCAGCTCAACAGGTTACGCTCGCACGCCGACGGCGCGATCTCCATCCATTCCTCCGCCGAGTCCGTGCCCATCACCTGGAGCGTGTTGCCGCGCAGACGGCCGACCATGTCCATGTTGATCATGGCGACCAGGCTCTCCGTCTCCAGACCGGCGGTCGGATGCCTCGTGAGCTCCGTGGAGCCCAGCAGCCCGGACTCCTCGCCGGAGAACGCCGCGAGGTAGACATCGCGGGCGAGGAGCTCCCGCCGGTCCACCAGGAGGCGCGCCGCTTCCAGCAGAGCCGCCGTGCCGGAGGCGTTGTCATCGGCCCCGTTGTGGGGCTCATGGCTGTCCGGGGAGAGCGAGCCGCGACCGCCAAAGCCCAGATGGTCGTAGTGGGCGCCGAGCACGACCGCGCCCTCGTGCCGCGTCTCGGCACCCGCGGCGATCTTGCCCAGGACGTTGTGGGTGGGCGCCGTACGGCGCTGGAGCCGGACGGACAGCTCCGCCCTGTGGCCGCCGTCGAACAGAGGCGTGCCGGCCGTGCGCGAGAGGAAGGCCACCGGCAATCCGGCGTCCCGGCCGGTGTCGAGCCGGAGCGTCGGGAGCGGCGCCTCCTCGGGCAGCTCCTCCCCCTCACCCAGCTCCGGCAGGTCCACGACGAGCATCCCGACCGCGCCGTGCTCGCGGGCGTTCCAGGCCTTGTAGCGCAGATCGCTGTAGCGGCGCTCGAGATCGTCATCCTCGAAGCTTTCGAGCGGCGGGACGAAACGCCGCACCAGGGCGAGCTTGCCATCGACGTCGGCCTCCGCGTAGTCGTCGATCTCCAGCTCCGACGCCGACAGACCGTAGCCTACCGGCACCACCTCGGCGGTGACGGTGTCCGAGGTCGAAAACGCCGCGGGGCTGAAGTCCTCCTCCGTCAGGGGCTCGCCGTCGAGAACGAGCTGCGTTCCCTCCTCCTGCTCGATGGCCACCGGTACGTCGAAGGGTTGCAGGTAGCCGTCCGCGCCCGCCGGCAACAAGCCGATCTCGGCGAAGCGTGTCGCCAGCCAACTCGTCGCCTCGCCCAGCCCGGCGGTGCCGATGCCCCGGCCTTCCCGGGCGTCGTCCGCCAGCCAGGCGGCGTCGGACCGGAAGCGGTCGGCGCCGGTGGCGACTTTCTGCGCGCCCGCCCCACCGTTCCACTCGGCGACGAAGACGTTGGTTTCGCCGGCCTCCCCCTGGTTGCGGTTGGAGGCGAAGGCGATTTGCGTGCCGTCCGGAGAGAACATCGGGAACCCGTCGAACTGCGGCGAGTAGGTGATGCGCTCGAGATCCGTGCCATCGACGTCCACGGCCCAGAGGTCGAACTCCCGGCCCCGCGGGTCGCCGTAGTTGGAGGAGAAGATCACCCGGTCACCCGAGGGCAGGAAGTAGGGAGCGAAAGACGCGGCGTCCAGGTAGGTGATCTGCCGCGGCTCGCTGCCATCGGCGTTCGCGACCCAGATTTCGAGCTTGGACGGCCGTACGAGGCCCTGGGCCAGCAACGCCCGGAAATCGTCCAGCTCTTCCCCTTCGCGCGGCCGGGACGCCCGCCAGACGATTTTGGAGCAGTCCCTGGAGAAGAACGCACCGCCGTCGTAGCCGGGCGTATGGGTCAACCGCTGGACGTCGGAGCCGTCCTCGTTCATGCGGTACAGCTCGAGGTCACCGTCACGGGTCGAGGTGAAGACGACGGAGCCGTCCTGCGGGCAGACCGTGGCCTCGGCGTCGTAGTGGTCGTTGTCGGTGAGCCGCTTCAGGTCCGAGCCGTCGGGCCGGGCGCTGTAGATCTCGAAGCTGTCGTAGATCGCCCACACGTAGCCCTTGGAGCGGTCCGGCACGGGCGGGCATTCCGGGGACGCTCCGTGAGTCGAGGAGTACAGGATCCGCTGACCGTCGGCGGTGAAGTAGGCGCAGGTGGTCCGGCCCTCACCGGTGGAGACCAACTGCGGCTCGGCGAGACCTCCGTCTCCCTCCCCACCACTCTTCATGGACGGCACCGGGAGGCGAAAAATCTGGTCGCACTGCAAGCGCCCCCGGGTGGACTGGAAGATCAGCTCGGAGCCGTCCGGAGACCAGTAGGCCTCGGCGTTCTCGCCGCCGAAAGTGAGCTGACGGATATCCCCGAAATGCACTTCTCCGGGGTGCTTCAGAGACGTCGCGGCACGGCCGCTCTCGGCGGCGAGGGCACCGCAAGAAATCGCGAGGGTCAAGCTCCAAAGGATCGTCCAAGCTGTTTTCGTCATCGCTCTTTCCAGGGAATGTTCGGGATCATGGGGGCAACCATCGCTGCCGTGGACTCCCTCTTCTGATACAGCGGCAGTTTACACAGTCGCCGAGAGTGTCGGTGAAAACTGTCGCTGCCTTACGACGGTAGGTCGAGAGACCTACCGCCCCTCCAGCCCGGTCGGGGGGAAACCAGCCTCCCCCGGCCGTCTTTTTCCTCTTCGGCAGGTCCTTGGATTTGGGTTAGAGGGTCTGCGTGAAACCCAGGTGCAGGCCGAAATCGGCGGTGTTGCCGAAGGTCAGGAAGTTCTCCGAAATGGCGAGCAAGCCGACGAGCCGTTCGTTGAAGCCCTTCTTGATCCCGAGGTCCACCAGAAAGGCGACGTCGTCCAGACCTTCGACGTGGAGATCCTCGAAGGGGCTCTGCGAGACGGTGAGCTGGACGATCGCAGAGACCGACTGTCCCAGGGCTCGCTCGTAGCCGAGCATCCCGGAGAACAGCGTCTGATCGTCGAGCCGGAAGACCTCGGACTCCCCTGCCCGGATCCCTCCTGCCGAGAGGTGGAGGCAGGATCTTTGGAAGTAGCGGGTGACGTGGATCTGCGCACCGTAGTCCTCACTGCCCGAGGCGTAGAGATCTTGCTCGTCGCCGGTGTCGAGCTTGACCAGGCCCTCGAGAGACAGCCGCCACTTCTCCGACTCGACGGGGATTCGACCCTTGAGACTCAGGGTGATGTCCCCGAGGCCCGCTCCCGGCTCTTCGGTTCGAAACAGCTCGTTGCCCTCCCGATCGCGGATGTAGACGGTGTAGGAATCCTTGGGCACCCCGGTACGGCCCGACTGACTGAAACCGGTCGCGTCGTGAAAGCTCTCGATCAACCCGTCACCGAACCCGCCCTGGAAGTTGAGAAGTGGGACCGTCACGCCCAGTTGGACGCCCTTGCCCAACCCTGCCCGCACGGACACGCTGGTACGGTACAGCTCGCCGTCGGCGAAGTAGAGACCCCGGCCCTCTCCCTCCGGCTCGATCGCACGCAGCTCCTCCAGGGTCAACGGTCCCCGCTCCGTGCGAGCATCCAGCACTTCCTGCACGACATCGGACATGACCCAGGAGTTGGTCGCGCTTTGCACGAAGTCCACCTGCCACCTGCCCTGGCGCAGCACGTCCGCACTGGCCGGGTCGAAAGCGAGGAATCCCTGGGTGAGAAGAAACTGCTCGCGGATGCGCAGGGGACCCGTGTCGAAGAAGTCGAGGCCCTCCTGCTTGTCGACGCTCCGGTCCGGCGGCTTCTCGGCGTCTTGGCTGCCCTGCATCCTTCCGGCTTTCTCGCCGGGCGCGGCGGGATCGGGTCTCGCCCCGGTCTGAGCGAGGGCTCCGGAGCCACCTCCGACGACCGCAGAGAGACCGATGAGAATCCACGAAACCCGGAGCTTGAAGCTCGTCACAAATCCTCCTTGCATTCGGAAACGTCTCCTCCGGGGGGCCGAACGGCCGGCCCCCGAGAAGGTCTTTGCACCCACGTCCTCGTGCGTCACGACATCGAGCACCACGGGGGGAAATGAGCCCGCGGGGAGAATGAGTCTGAGGGGAATTTTCTAGGAAATCTCGTCGAGCATCTGGCGCACGCGCGACACCGCCTCGGCGAGCGGGACCTGGTGCCGCTCGCGGTCACGGCGCAGGGACAGCTCCACCTGGCCCTTCTCGAGCGAGCGTTTGCCGACCACGAGCCGGACCGGGAAGCCCAGGAGGTCGGCGTCGTTGAACTTGACCCCGGGGCGTTCGTCGCGGTCGTCGTAGAACACTTCGATACCGGCACCGGTGAGGTCCTGATAGATCGACTCCGCGGCCGAGCCGACCTCCTCGTCGTTGGGGTTGAGGGCCACCAGCAGGACCTCGAAAGGAGCCAGCGGTATGGGCCAGACGATGCCGCCGTCGTCGTGGTTCTGCTCGACGGCGGCAGCGACCGTCCGGCCGATGCCGAGGCCATAGCACCCCATGATCATCGGGTGGTCCTGGCCGTTCTCGTCCGTGAAGTTGCAACCCATGGCTTCCGAGTACTTGGTCCCGAGCTTGAAGATGTGGCCCACCTCGATGCCGCGGAACAACTCGAGGGTGCCGTCGCAGCGGGGGCAGGGATCCCCTTCCTGGGCCAGCACGAGATCGACCTCGCGCCCGGGGTCGGCGTCCCGGCCCCAGTTGGCGTTGCGGTAGTGGGCATCGTCCTTGTTGGCGCCGCACACGAAGTTGGTGAGGGTCTTCGCGCTGGGATCCACGAGACGCACGATGGGCAGCTCGTCCACCTCGCCGACCAGTCCCACGGGACCGGCGAAGCCCACCGACGCACCGGAGATCTTCTCCACCTTGGCATCGCTCGCCAGGGTCACGTGGTCCACGTCGAGGGCATTCTTGAGCTTGATCTCGTTGAGCTCGCGGTCGCCGCGCAGAAAAGCCACCGCGTAGCCACCCTGATCGCCCTTGACGGTCTCGAAGATCAGGGTTTTGACCAGTCGGTCGGCGCCGATGCCCAGCAGCTCGGTGACCTCCTCGACGGTGCGCTTGTCGGGCGTCGCCACCGTTTCGAGCTTGGCGGGCGGCTCGGTGGGCGGACCGGCCAAGGTACCCGTTTCCGCCTTTTCGACGTTGGCCGCGTAGGAGCATCCGGGGCAGCGGACCACGGCGTCCTCGCCGGTCTCCGCCACCACCATGAACTCGTTGGAGTCCGAGCCGCCGATGGCGCCGCTGTCGGCTTCCACCACGTTGTAATCGAGCTTGCAGGCTTCGAAGATCCGCCGGTAGGCGCGGTCGATCTCCCGATACGCCTCATCCAGGCTGGCCGCGTCGGTGTGGAAGCTGTAGGCGTCCTTCATCAGAAACTCCCGCCCGCGCATGAGGCCGAACCGTGGGCGGATCTCGTCGCGAAACTTGGTCTGGATCTGGTACAGGTTGAGCGGAAGCTGACGGTAGCTCCGCACGTCCCGCCGCACGGTGTCGGTGATGATCTCCTCGTGAGTGGGGCCGAAGCAGAAGTCCCGCTCGTGCCGGTCGCGGATCCGAAGCAGGTCCTTGCCGTAGACCTGCCAGCGACCGGACTCCTGCCACAGCTCGGCCGGCTGCACGGCGGGCATGGAGAGCTCGACGGCACCGGCGGCGCCCATCTCGCGCCGGACGATGGCCATCAGCTTGGAGACCGAGCGCCAGCCGAAGGGCAGATAGGTGTAGATCCCCGCCGCCAGCTTGCGGATCATCCCCGCGCGGACCATGAGCTGATGGCTGACGACCTCCGCGTCGGCGGGGACCTCGCGGGTGGTGAAAAGATAGTAGCGACTCCAACGCATGGGTTTCTCCCTTCCGGATCGAGCTGCTTCGACAGAGGCTCTTACTGGATCAGGCTGTTACTGGATCAGGCTGTTACTGGATCAGGCTTCCTTCTTTCGCGACCCGCGCATCCGCTCTACCAGGCGGGTCGACTCCTTCATCACTTCGAGCATCTTCTCTCCCAGAGCCGGTCCCCGGTCGCCCAGCCGCCGGGCGTGGGCGAGGACGGAGCGGGCGCGCTCCTCCTCGCCGGCCGCCAGCAGCGCCATCCCCAGGTGGGTGAGGGTGGTCGGGGAGGGTCCCAGCTCGCTGGACCGGGCCAGGCAGTCCACCGCCCGCTGGTAGTCCCGGCGCTTGTAATGTACCCAGCCCAGCGCCGCCAGGGGAAACGCTTTCAGCTCGTCCGGCGCCAGCTCGAGGGAGCGCTCCGCGTAGTCGAGGGCGGCGTCCAGATCCTCCTCCATCTCCGCCAGGTTGTAGGCCATCTCGGTGTAGGCGATGGTCTTGGTGAAGTTGGAGCTTCCCTCCTCCAGCAGCCGCCGGCCTGCGCGGTTGCTCTCCCGAAACTTGCCCTGGCCGCGCAGCGCCTCGATGAGGGCGGCGTAGGCGGTGGCCTTGAGCATCTCGCTGGGATCCCGCTGCAGCACCTTGTGGGTCAGCGCCTCGATCTCCTGGCAGCGGTCGAGCTGGAGGCAGAGCATGGCGTAGGACATGAGCAGTGTCGGATTGTCGGGATCGTGGTGGAGGGCCTTGCGGAAGGCGTGGAGAGCTTTCTGGGCGTGACCCCCGCCGAGGGCCTGCTCGCCCTCGGCCAGCCAGCGTGCCGCTTCACCGTCCACCTTCGGCAGCGGTCCCCCCTCCTCGCCGGAGAGCACCCGCACCAGATCCTGATACTGGAGCTTCTTGGGGTTGAGCCGCTGGGCCTTGCGGAAGGCGTCCAGCGCCTTGCGGTTCCAGCGGCGATCGAGATAGGCGAGCCCGAGAAGATGATGCGCATCCTCGAACACCGGATCCTGGCGCACCGCCTCCTGCAGCGTGCGGATGGCGGCGGTGAGCTTGCCCATCTCGTACAGACAGCTTCCGTGGAGGTACAGCGCCTGGGGCACGGGATCCAGCTCGACGGCCCGTTCGAGATAGAGCGCCGCTCGGGAGAGGTTCTCCAGGCTGGCGTAGACGGCGCCGAGGCTGAAGTGCGCGAGGAAGCTGTCCGGATAGAGCGCCACGGCCCGTTTGAGCCGGTCCTCGGCCCTTCCGGCGTCACCCTGCTCGTAGCTGAGCACGCCGCTGTAGACCAGCCCCTGAAAGTGGTCCGGCTTGGCCCGCAGGACCTGCTCGAAGTACTCCAGGGCCCGGCCCGGATCTCCCTCGTTGAACCAGGTCTCGCCCAGGAAGCAGCCCAGGTCGTAGTTTCCGCGGTCGAGCTTGAACGCCTCCTCCAGCGCCTGCACCGCACCCTCCATGTCGAAGGCGTAGAGGGCGTACTCAGCCTCCTCCAGGAGGCTCAGGAACGACTCCCGCGCCTCGCCGTGGTGAAGCGCGGAGATGCGCTCCTTGAGGGCGAGGAACCGGTCTCTCTTCTCCAGGGTGAGGAGCTGGTAGTCCATGCGGGACTCCCAGAGATCGTTCCACTCCTCGCGGCCGAAGACGCCGTGGGTCTCCAGCAGCTCGCGCAGGGTGATCACCCCGGTCTGGCTGACCAGGATGTTGCGTTCCTGTTTGTGCAGCGCTCCGAGGAGCTGGCGCACGGTCTCGGTGGTGCGCTTGACCGCCTCCTCGAGGATCGAGATCCGCTCCAGCAGATGCTCGTCGAAAGAGATCGACTCCTCGAGCCCATCCTCCTGGAAGTCCTCCTCGTCCGGCGGCGTACCGGAGAGCACGAGAAGCCGATGCTGGCAGCGGACGCAGTGCTCCTGCTCGTCAGGATTCTTCGCACCGCAAACCTGGCACAGCATTCGAGTCTCAGCCCTCCGAATAGTCGTAGAACCCGCGGCCGCTCTTGCGGCCCAGGTGCCCGGCGTCGACCATCTTCACCAGCAGCGGGCAGGGACGGTACTTGGGGTCCCCAAAGCCCTCGTGCAGCACCCGCAGAATGTCGAGACACACGTCGAGACCGATGAGGTCGGCCAGCGCCAGCGGCCCCATGGGGTGGTTCATGCCCAGCTTCATCACCTGGTCGATGGCCTCCGCCTCGCCGACCCCCTCGAAGAGACAGAAGATCGCCTCGTTGATCATCGGCATGAGCACCCGGTTGGAGACGAAGCCCGGGGCGTCGTGGACCTCGACCGGCGTCTTGCCCAGCGCCGTGGCCACCGCCTCGACGGAGTCGTAGGTCGCCTGCGAGGTGGCCAGGCCGCGGATGATCTCCACCAGCTTCATCACCGGCACCGGGTTCATGAAGTGCATGCCGATGACCTTGTCGGGCCGCTGGGTCGCCGCCGCCAGCTTGGTGATCGAAATGGAGCTGGTGTTCGAAGCCAGGAGAGTCTCCGGCGGGCACAGCCGGTCGAGCTCGGCGAAGATCTTCTGCTTGATCTCCAGCTTCTCCGAGGCCGCCTCGACGACCAGCTCGCAGTCGGTGAGGTCGGACAGGCTGCCGCTGCCGGACAGCCGACCGCGCGCCGCGTCGCGATCCTGCTCGGAGATCCTGCCCTTGCCGAGCAGACGCTCGAGACCCTTCTCGATCTTGGCCAGACCCCGTTCGAGAGCGCTCTCCGCCACGTCCACCAGGGTGACCCGGTAGCCGCTCTGGGCCGCCACCTGGGCGATGCCGTGGCCCATGGTGCCGGCACCCACGACGCCGATGTGCTGGATCTCCTCGCTCACAGGGTCTCCTTCTTGTCTCGCACGGGGGGGGCCGGACAGACGACTCGAGACCGGCCCAAGCTACTGGAAGGCTTGCGCAGGGTCAAGGGGGAAGCGGGGTCGGCAAAAGCTCACACAACCGCTTGGAACCAGGGCTCGCGGCGTCCCAGCTTGGTGGTGAGCGCGGCTCCGACTCCGACCAGGGTCGCCGCGGTCCAGGTCCACACCCCGACGTAGGGGATGAGCTTGCACAGCCCCAGCACCAGCAACCCGAGCGTCGCCGCATGCAACGGGGTGACGCGTCGGGGGCCGAGCCTGGCGCGGTGGAGCAGCCCGCCGAGCCAGGCGCCGAGGGCGTGGAACACGGCCACCATACCCCAGAGCTTGAGCACCAAGGCCAGCATCACGACCAGCACCAGCATCGGTACTCCCACCAGCGCGCCTGCCACGGTGCTCAGCAGCAGACCGGTGAGCACCAGGGTCACGACTCCTACCAGGCCGACGACAAAATCGCGAAACGGCTCCCGGGCGACGCTGATGGAGGTGGACAGGACCTCCCGTCCGCTGGCGACGAAGAACACCAGGGTCAGCACCAGCCAGGCGGCGAGCAGCCCCAGCTTGGCCGCCAACACCAGGGGCGAGGTGGCGGGCAGACCGAGGCTGGGCCCTTCGAGCAGCGTCAGCCAGGCGGAGGAGACGGTGGGATAGGAGACCATGCGGCCGCCGATCTCGGCTCCCCGCTCGGCGTCGACGGTGCCACCCAGGGCGAAGACGTCGCCGGTGATCCGCGCCGTCGGCGCCAGCTCGATGTCGCCGCCGAGGGCGAGGACGTCGCCCTCCACCCGTCCGGAGACCAGGATCGAGCCGTTGAGCGCCGCCACGTTGCCGAGAGCCCGGCCGTCGACGATCACGTCGCGGCCGAGGCCCACCAACTGGCTACGGACAGTGCTGTCGGCTTCGAGGACCAGAGCGGCGGAGGCGCGGTCGGCCGTGGAGCCGCCCTGCCGGGAGGTCGGGGTGTCGGGCTGCCCCGCTCGTGCGATCGCACCGGGAGCCGGCAGACCCGCGACGAGACATCCCAGACTTCCCAGGACGAGCAGCCAGCGGCTGGACGTCATCGCCGGGGGTCATCCCCTGCGACATCCGCTCGCGCCACGACGGCGCGGCGACGGACGAGGGTGAAGAGCAGGAAATCGAGGCACACCACCAGTACGGCGAAGGCCACGAAGCCCCCCGGGATCTCCCCCAGAGCCTCGCGGGCGATCAGCCCGATGCCCTGCCACGAGGCGCCGAGCAGCCCGGCTCCGGCCAGTGCGCCGGTGACCAGGAGATCGGTCACCGCGCCCAGAGCACCGGCCACCGAGCCGGACGGAGCGAGCTCCGCGGACGAGACGCCGAGCAGAGCGCCGACGGCCGCCACCAGGGCGGCCAGCGCCACCAGAGGCCAGCGCCAGGCTTGCGGACTGCGGCCTTCCCAGCCGGCTACTGGCAGCGAGGCCATCACCCGGGCGCTGAAATCCGCACCGACGGACACCCGGCCGGCGGCCAGGACCCTGGTCAGGGCTTCGAGCGAGCGCCGCTCCGTACGGCACCCGGCGCACCCTTCGAGATGGGCTTCCAGCCGCTGCCGCTCGCCGTCGCCGAGCTCCCCTGCCAGGTCCAGATCCAGCCATTCCCGGTAGGTGTCGTGATCCGATGTGTCGGGCTCCAGCGCCTCGCGATCTTGCTTCGCTTGGCTCACCTTGGCTCGTTCCAGCTTCGCGCGATCCATTTCATCGAAGTAACTCATGTGACCACCTCGTCCACCGAGACCTTCTTTGATTCTAATCGGTCAAGAAATCCTCCAGCCTCTCCTTCAGCATCTGACGCCCTCGGAAGAGCTTGTTCTTGACCGTTCCTAGAGGCATCTCCTTGAGGGTGGCGATCTCGTCGTAAGACAGCTCTCCGAAGTGCCGCATGACGATCAGCTCCCGGTACTCCCAGGGCAGCGAATCGACGGCTTCCTGAATCGCCTCTCCCCGCTCCACGTTGCGAAGGTCTCCGTAGGGGCCACGGTCCGGAGCGGGAAGATCCCAATCCCGGCCCTCGTCCTCCCCGTCGTCCTGGCGGTGGATGGATACGAGCTTCAATCGCCGCTTGCGGATCTGGTCGATGGCCGAGTTCTGCGCCACCCGGAAGATCCACGTCGAGAACCGATACTTCGGGTCGAAGCGGTCGAGGGCCTGGTAGATCTTGAGAAAGACCTCTTGCGCAAGCTCATGCGCTTCATCGAGGTTGCGGAGCAGGCGGTAGAGGTAGCTCACCAGCCGGCCCTGGTAGCGGTGCACCAGATCGGCGAACCGATCGATGTCACCGTCCAGCACCGCGGACACGAGCTCCTCGTCCTTGAGCTGCTCCAAACCCCGTGTCATGAGTTTCTACGCAGGCCCCCGATCAAAGTTGCGACGGGCTCTTGCAGGCGCCTCCCTCGGCTCCGCCGGACCTCGCGACTCTATCGGATGGCTTGTCGGATGGCTGGCACCACCTCACACCACGGGGTCCACGACCGGGTGCCGGGGCTCCCGGCCCTCGATCAGCACGCGGCGCAGATCGGTCACGCACAGCTCCTTCATGCGCCGACGGGTCTCGGCGGTGGCGGAGCCGACGTGGGGCAGGAGCACCACGTTGGGCAGCTCCAGCAGCCCGGGATCGACCTCCGGCTCGCGCTCGTAGACGTCCAGCCCGGCCCCCGCCAGGTGGCCGGTGGGATCCAACGCCGCCGCCAGCGCCGCCTCGTCGACCACCGGGCCCCGGGAGGTGTTGACCAGATAGGCGCCCCGCTTCATCTGCGCCAGGGTGGCGCGGTCCATCAGGTGGTGGGTTTCCTCGGTCAGCGGTACGTGGAGCGAGACCACGTCGGACTCCGCCAGCAGCTCGTCCAGCGTCCGCCGCTCGGCACCCAGCTCGCGCTCCGTCTCGGGAGACAGCGCCGACCGGCTGGCGTAGACCCGCCGCCGGCAGAAGCCCCGGGCTCGCCGAAGCACCGCGCGGCCGATACGGCCGGCCCCGACCACCCCCAGGGTCAACGACGAGAGCGCACGGCCCAAAAGCAGATCCGGCCGCCAACCGACCCAGTCCCCCGACCGCACGAGGCGATCGCCTTCCACCACCCGGCGGACGGCCGCCAACACCAGCGCCCAGGTGAGGTCCGCCGTGTCTTCGGTGAGCACCCCGGGGGTGTGGGTGACGCCGACGCCGGCCTTGCGCGCCGCTTCCAGATCGATGTTGTCGACTCCGGCGGCGCAGTTGGCGATCAGCCGCAGAGAGCCAGCGGCCAGGGATTGGGGGCCCACCTGGTGGATGAGCAGGGTGAGGAGCCCGTCGAAGCCCTCGCCGTCTCGCCCTTCCCCGCCTTCGGTCAATCGCTCGGCGACCTGGGCGTCGGTCAGCTCTCCCGCGGGCCGCACCACCAGCTCGGCGCCGTCCCGCAGGCGGGCCGCCAGCTCGTCGGGCAGCTCGGTGAGGCTGAGGATCCGCGGCATGGGCGCCGGAGCGGTCTCTACCGGGACCCTGGCTCGTCGGTCTGCGACCCCTGCGGCTCGCCGGTTTCCGACCCCTGCGGCTCGGGCTCAAGGTCGTCCCGCGCCGAGACGACCCCGGTGGCCTCGCCGGTGAGCAGGGCGGTGAGATCGTGGACGATCCCGGCGGGGGCTTCCTCGACGATGCGCCCCACCTCCTCGCCGCCGCGGCGCACGATGAAGGTCGGGACGTACCCGAGATCCGAGCCCGCGATCAGCTCCGCCGGTTCCGCCTTGTCCCTGTCGACGGCGACGTAGCGCAGCTCGAAATTGACCAGTCCGCCGGCCTCGTCGAGGCCGCGCCAGAGATGCGACAGCTCCCGCTTGCTGTCACCGCACCAGGTGCCCAGGTAGACGGTGACCTCGGCGCCGGGGTCGACGTTGGCGAGGGTCAGGGCGGCGTCGGTGTCGACCTCCGCCTCGATCTCCGCCTGCACCCAGTCGGGCACCGCCATCTCGACCTCGTCGCGGGTGACCGGGCCGACCAGCACCGGGGGCTCGTCCTCTTCGGTCTCGACACTCATCTCTCCGGCTTCGACCAGGGGCTCCTGAGCGTGTAGGGCCGGGGAAGCAGCTCCGGCCGACAGGGCAAGCGAACCAACGATCAGTAGCTCAACCATGACCGCTTAGTGTATCGCTCCGGGCAGGAAGGCCTGGACGAGATGGACGGAGATGGACAAAACGAGAGACAGGAGGAGCCCGTTACTCGACCTCGCGCACCGTTTCGATCAGGTCGTGGGGGGCGATACGCTCCAGGATCTCCATCCCGGAGACCACCTCGCCGAAGGCCGTGTAGCCGCCGTCGAGGTGTGGCTGCGGCGAGAGGGTGAGAAAGAACTGGCTGCTGCCGGTGTCCGGCCCCGCCAGGGCCATCCCCATCACGCCCTTGCCATAGCGCAGACGGCCGATCTCGTCGCGGATCGTGTAGGCCGGGCCGCCGTAGCCGTCGCCCCGCGGATCGCCGCCCTGGACCACGAACTCCGGCACCACGCGGTGGAAGGTCAGGCCGTCGAAGAAGCCCTGGGCGGCGAGGTTGAGGAAATTGACGCAGGTGAGGGGGAAGTCCGGGCAGGCGAGCCGCACCCGGATCGGGCCGTGGGCGGTGCGGATCTCGACGGTCATGGGCCGCGCTGCCCGTTGCAGCACCAGCTCGTAGGTGCCGACGCCGCGGCCGGTCTCCACCGTGCCCAGGGGCGGCGTCTCGGCCTCCAGCGCTTCGAGGGCGGCGATCGCCTCCCGGCGCACCAGATAGTCCTCGGACTCCGCCAGCCGCTCGATCAAGGCGATGAGGGCGCCGCGCTCGAGCGGCTCGGCGTCCGCCCGCGCCCGCAGCGCCCGCACACCGCCCAGGCTCGACTCGGTGTTGAGGTCCTGGAGCGCCTCGATCAGCGCTGCTCCCAGATCCTCCAGCGGTGCCACCGGGTGGTCCTCCAGCCAGGAGAAGAGAACGGCCCGCACGCCGGGGTCGGTGTCGCTCAGGGCATGGCGGGCCAGCTCGACGGATTGCGTCCCGGGCGGCCCGGGCTCGTCGTCGTCACCGAGACGTACCTCCAGGCTGGCGATCCGTACCCGTGGATCGAGATCGCGGCCGAGGCGCTCGACCAGGCCGTCGTCGTCGAGGGCGTCCGCGGCGCGCACCGCCGCCTCCCGGAGCACCGGGTCCGGGTCCCGCGCCGCCTCGGCGAGCAGGTCGCGGGCCCGCGGGTGACCGCCCGTGGCCAGGGCCTCCAGGGCCGCGGCACGCTCCCAGGCCGCCCCGTCTTCGGCCAGCGCCACCAGCGCGTCGCCAAGCTCCGGGTCGAGCAGCCATAGGCCGGCCACCTGGAGGGTGACGAGGCGGAGCTGGGGCCGCGGGTCGGCCAGCAGCTCGACGATGCGTTCGCGCCAGGCGTCCGGCGCGGCGGTGCGGCCCTCACGAATCCATCCGGCAGCGGTGCGCAGAGCGTGGACGATGGGGTCCGGATCCGGATCGTCGAGCAGCGGCCGGAGGGCCGGCAGATCGCGCGGCTCCCCCACCCGGCCGAGGGCACGGGCGGCCCAGCCGCGCACCCACGGGTCCGGGTCGTCGAGCAGCCCGCGCAGGTCGTCGGCGCCCGAGGGCTTGGGGTTGCGCGCCAGGGCGTACGCCACCATCGCGTGGAGCCGGGGCTCGGCGGCGGCATCGACCTCCTCCAGACCCTGGCGAGCGAGCGCCACCGTGTCCTCCTCGTCACCCTCTTCATCGAACCGGAACAGGAAGGGCAGCAGACGCGCCCAGCGCTCCGCCGGCGGCAGATCGGCGAGGGCGTCGACCACCCGCCGCACCGGGGTGCCGATCTTGGCCAGGGCCTCGACCGCCAGCGAGCCGGTCTCGCGGTCCGGCTCGTCGGCCCGCGCCAGCAGCACCCGCTCGGCCTCTGGCCGCTCCAGCTCACCAAGGGCGAAGGCCGCCTCGCGTCGCACCTCGACGTCGTCGTCGAAGAGCAGGTCTTGGAGCACGTCGCGCCCTTCCGGGCTGCCGATCCGGCCGAGAGCCACCGCCAGCGCCCGGCGCAGACCGGGATCTCCCTCGCGGCCGCGGCGCACCGCCAGCGGCTCGATCATCTGGCGGTCGATCAGCATCAGCAGCAACGCCCGGTCGGGGAGGTTGGGAATGTCCACCGCCGGCAGCCGAGAGGTGGTGGTCGCCCCGGCCCCGGGCGGCGGTGCCGGGCCTCCACCGGTGGACCCGGCGCCCGAGGCTCCCCCGGAGAGGGTGGTGCAAGACGCCGTCAGCAGGGCGAGACCAGAAAGGAGGAGACACGAAAGAAACGGAGACCTGGGGCGGGATGAGAGGGCGCGGGGCACGGCTCGCATGGCACCCATCGTACCCCAGCGCCGGGCGCCCCAGCGCCGCCAGGGGAAACGCCTTCAGCTCGTCCGGCGGCCCCACCTCGCAGGATTTTCGCTCCTTGGATAGATCGGTCCGGACGGTAGACACGTATATATCTGTGAAAACGAAAAGCCGTGCCCCAGGGAATCACCCCGAGCGGATCGATCCGACGGGCCGGCTTTCAGCCTTCCGGAGCCCTACCGTCGGCGTCCGCCTACGGATTTGGGGCTCCCCGGCGGAACGGGCCGGGCGGCTCGGGGCAGCTCGCGGACGTTCCGCTCTGCCGGAGACCTTCATCGCGCGGTTTACCAGGCCGCCTTTTCCTTCGACCTTACGGGCCGGCATTCGCCGGCCTCACTCCTTTTTCGGGCCTCGCCGGGCGGAGCCCGCTCACTCGTAGCGCAGCGCCCGCGAGGGATCGACCCGTGCCGCCCTCCACGCGGGCACACCGCAGGCGGCCAGGTTGACCGCCAGCGCGAACGCCACCACCGCCGCCAGGTCGACCGTCCGGAGCTGGAAGGGCACCGCGCGGATGAAGTAGATGGCCGCCACCTCGGCGTTGAACCGGATCAGCTCGAAGGTGTCGAGCAGCCACGCGACGCCGGAGCCGACGAGCACGCCCAGACCGGTCCCCGCCGCGCCCAGGATTGCACCGTAGAGCAAGAAGGCCGCCCGCAGCCGGCCCGGCGGCAGACCGAGCGCACCCAGCACCCCGATGTCACGCATCCGCTCGCGCACCAGCACCACCACCGTCGAGGCGACGTTGAAGGTCGAGACCACCACGATCAGCCCCAGCACCAGGAACAGCAGCACCTGCTGCAGCTCGAGGGCGGCGAACAGCTCCTCGTTGAGCTCCCGCCAGTCGGTGACCAGATAGCCGCCACCCAGCACCTCCTCCACCCGGCCGGCCACCTGTGGCGCGGTCTGGGGATCCTCCAGGGTGAATTCGTAGATCGGGTAGGCGCCCTCGTCGAGCAGCGCGTCCAGCATCCGGCGGTCGAGCACCACCCACTCGCTGTCGAACTCCGCGAAGCCGGTCTCGAAGGTGGCCCGGACCACCAGGCTGCGGTAGCGGAAGCGCGGCCGGCCGGCCCGCAGACCCAGGGCCACCAGCCGCAGCGGGTCTCCCACCGACACGTCGAGCCGTGCCGCGAGCTCCGCGCCGAGCACCGCTCCCGGCACGCCGTCCGGCCCGGGAGCAAGCTGCTCCTCCGTGGCCCCGAGCTGCCGGCCTCCGGGATCCACGCCCCGCAGCGTCACCTCCAGGGTCTCGTCGGACCCCTCGCGGGAGAGCAGCGCCGCCCCCACCGGCGAGTAGGTCACCAGGCCGACCCGGATCACTCCGGGCACCGCTTCGAGGCGTTGGATCGTCTCGTCGGAGAGCAGGGGCGTCGTGCGCATCACCGGCTGGGCGAGCAGCGGCGAGTTGCCACCGATGAGCTGCCGTTGGAGACCCTGCCGATAGCCGGTCATCAGCGCCATGGCGATGACCATGGCGGTGACGCCGAGGGCGGTGGCGGTCAGCGCCGCGCGCGCGGTGCCGTCCAGCAGCCGCGAGCGGCGGCCGCGCAGAAAGCGCCAAGCGATGACCGCGACCAGCGGTCGCGCCAGGGGAGGGCCGGACGACCCCGGCGGTCGTTTCGAGGATGAAGCACCCATCGCGGAGGTATCATAAGGGCCAAGGAGGAGACCCCGATGTCCCGAGCACCGTCCCGGTCCGTGCTGCGATCCATTCCGCGATTCGTTTCGAGAGCCGTACGACCCGCCTCGACCCTCGTCCTCGCGCTGCTCGTGGCGAGCCCGCTCCTGGCCTACACCATCTACCTCAAAGACGGCAGCAAGATGGTCTCCCGGGAGCCCTACACGGTCAAAGACGAGAAAGCCTACTTTACCCTTCAGAGCGGAACCCAGACCTACATCGCGCTCTCCGAGATCGACGTCGAGCGCACGAGAAAAGCCAACGAGCGGGACGTCGGAACCGCGCTGATGGTCGAAGGCGGCGAGGTGCACGAGGTCGCCATCGAGGACGTTCAGCGGAACAGCCGCCGGGAGCGACCCACCCTCCGCGACCTGATCACCAGCGGCGCCGCCGGTCCGTCGAACCTGCCGGATCCACCGGCCCCGGACCGCTCCACCCCGACGGGCGACCAGGGCTCGGATCTGCCCCGGACCCGGGCGGGCTTCGTCGATCTGAGCGCCGTCGAGCGGACGCCGTTCGCCGACGCCGACGTGGCGGCCAAGATCCAGGAGCTGTTCGAGCACCGGGAGCTGCAGGACGTGGAGGTCTTCCAGGGCACCGCTTCCCGCCGCCCGCTGGTGGAAGTCGTCACCGGCTCCGAGGCCAGGGTCTTCCGCGCCATCGTCGTGGCATCGAGCGCGTTGCTCCAGCTCCAGGAGCAGAGCCCCAACCAGGTCGTGGGTATCGAGCTGTTGCTGACCACCCCCACCGGTAGCCGCGCCGGGCAGTTCATCCTCGGGGTCGACGAGGCCCGCGCGCTGCTCACCCGCGAGATCGACCCACAGGCGTTCTTTCTGCGCTACGTGCAGTTCTGAGGGCCAGGGAGGAGGCGCTCCCCCTTTGAAAGAGGGGGAGTTGGAGGGGGATTTTGCGAGAGGGAGTCGATAGGGAGGAATCCTATCGGGGGCAGGTCAGGACCACCACTTGGCCCTCTTCGTCGCGCATGCGGAGCCCGGGTCGGAAGGGCTGCATCCCCTCCAACGGCTCTCCGTCCGGTCCCAGGAGCTTCGGCCCGGAGAACCGCCCCAGCGAGCCGGCATCCACGGTCAGCGCCCCGTCGTCGGTGGCGCCGGTGATGCCGCCGGAGAACCCGCCGCCTCCGGGATCGAGCACGATCCAGCGCCCGATCCGGATCAGCCCCACCGTGTCGTCCTTCCCCTCGAAGCGATCGAGACGGACCGAGATGCGTCGCACCCCGGCGTCGAAGGCCGAGCGCACCTCGCGCGGCTCCACCTCGCCGTTGCCGTTGCCGTCGGTCCACAGGTAGAGGTAGCGCCAGTAGCGGTCCCCGGCGTCGATGTAGCTGTCTTCCTGGGTGTCCAGCAGGTCGAGGGTGTTGCATCGGGGGCTGGCGATGCGGGGCGGGGTGGGCTCGGGGGTCTCGGTGGGTTGGGTGGACGGCGTGGACGGCGTGGATGGAGTGGGCTTGGGGGATTCGGGTCCGCCCGGAGACTCGGCGGGCTTTGGGGGCTCCGGGGGCTCTGTCGAAGGCGCCTTTGCAGCACCAGCCGCCGCTTCGGCTTGGCGCTCCTGTGCCGCGGCCCGCTCCGCCAGCCGGCGGGCGATCTCCCGGCGCAGCTCCGGGGCGAGGTAGGGCAACAGCCGCTCGATCTCCTCCTGCAGCTCGAGCAGACGCTCGACCACCTCATCCTCGGTGACCTGTGGGGCGGTGGTGGTGGTCGGGTCCTGGGCTCGGGTGGGGTGGGAAAGGACGAGAGCGAGCCCAGCGCTCGCCCAGAACACCTTCCAAGGACGCAAGCGCCCCCTCGCCTTCGGACCGTGAGTCATCGACTTGCTCCCAACTTGGAGATGAACGTCTGGGCCGCTTCGAACTCCTCTTCGAGCGTCTCCGGCGGTTGGCCGGCGCGGGCCGCGACCGCGGTGAGGGCGCGGGCGACCTCGTCGCGGTTGGCGGTGAGGATCTCCCCCCACAGGTCCCAGGGGCTGCGGGCCAGCCGCAAGAAGTCCCGTCCGCCGGGACCCAGCAGTCGCCGCGCGAGCGGATCGTCGACGCGCTCGAGCTCCGCCGCCAGGGCGGTGGAGAGGAGCTGGGGCAAGTGGCTGGTGAGGGCCACCAGGCGGTCGTGGCGGGCCGGATCGCACACCGTCGGCTCGGCCCCCAGCCGCCGCACCACGGCCGCCACTTCCTCCCGGTCCTCCTCCGCCGCCGTCGCCGAGAGCACCCACACCGAGCCCTCGAACAGATCCGCACGCGCCGCCTCGAAGCCGCTGCCTGTGCTCCCGGCCAGGGGATGCCCGCCGACGAAGCGCACGCCGTCGGGCAAGCGCCGCGCCGACTTCTCGATCGGCACCTTGACCGAGCCCAGATCGGTGACGAGCTGTCCGGCGCGAAACGGCAGCCGGGCCAGGGCGCCGCGGATCGCCGCCGGCGGCAGGGCGAGCACCACCAAGGCCGTCTCCGCCAGATCGTCCGCCGCCACCTGCCGGGCGAGCCAGCCGCGCTCGACCAGCGGCGACAGGTCCCGTCGGTCGGCGCCCCAGACGGTGAAGCCCTCCGCCGACAGCCCCGCCGCCACCGAGGCGCCCATCAGACCGCAGCCGAGGATACCGACCGGGCCGCTCGTTGCTCTGCCCGTCATGACTCGGCGTGCTCCCCCTCCGACAGCTCCAAGAGCACCCCACCGGTGCTCTCGGGGTGGACGAACTGGACCCAGCAGCCACCGGCGCCGCGGGTGGGCTCGGGCCGGAGCACCCGGTAGCCGGCCTCCCGCAGCGCCGCGTCGTCGGCCCGTACGTCACCGCTCTTCAAACACAGGTGATGGATCCCCGGGCCACGCTTCTTCAGGAACCTGGCGATGGGGGACTCCTCCGTGGTGGCCTCGAGCAGCTCGATACGGCTTGCCCCCACCTGCAGAAACGCCACCCGCACCCCCTCGTGGGGCACCTCCTCGATCCCCTCGATCTGGAGACCGAGGGCCTGCCAGAAGCCCTTCGCCTCGTCGATGGAGCGGACGGCGATGCCGATGTGGTCGATGCGCTCGATCATGGCTCTCCTCGGGTGCTCTCGCAGATGGCTTCGAAGATCCGGTCGGCGACGTCGTAGGGATCGGCGCCGTCGGCCGCGGCGCGCTCGACCGCCTCCCCCAGCCCGGCCGCCTGCGCCGCGTTGAGCACCCGCTCGGTGAGCAGCCCGCGCACCCGCAGCGCCAGGTGGGCCCGGCGACGGCCGGCCAGACCATCGGTGGCTTGCAGCCAGTGACGGTGGCCTTCGATTCCGGCCAGCACCTCGCCGACGCCCTCGCCGCGGCTCGCCACGGTGTCGAAGATCGGCGGCTCCCAGGGCTCGGCCGGCTCCTCCGAGCTACTCCCGGTGCTCCCCGATCCGTGCCGCTCCGCCAACCCGAGCATCTGCTCCAGGTCCTTGCGCAGCAGGCTCGCTCCTTCGCGGTCCGCCTTGTTGATCACGAACAGGTCGGCGATCTCCAACAGCCCCGCCTTGATCGCCTGGACGTCGTCCCCCAGCCCGGGCACCACCACGACGAGCACCGTGTCGGCGCTCTCGACCACGTCCACCTCATCCTGCCCCACGCCCACGGTTTCCAGCAGCACCCAGTCGAAGCCGGCGGCGTCGAGCACGTCGAGGGCGTCGTGGGTGGCCCGCGCCAGCCCTCCCAGCCGGCCGCGGGTGGCCATCGAGCGGATGAACACCCCGGGGTCGGTGTACAGGGTCTGCATGCGGATGCGGTCGCCGAGCAACGCGCCGCCGGAGTAGGGGCTGGAGGGGTCCACCGCCAGCACGGCGACGGTCTCGCCGCGCTCCCGGCAGCACCGGGCCAGGCGATCCACCAGCGTCGACTTGCCGACCCCCGGCGGCCCCGTGACCCCCACCACCCGGGCCTTGCCGGTGTGGGGATGGAGCCGGCGCACCAGCTCGCGCGCGGGGTCGTCCGGCTGGGCGGGAGAGCCACCGCGCTCGAGCAGGGTGATGGCGCGGGCGAGCGCCCGCGGTCGGCGCTCGAGAATCCCGGGGATCAGCTCGTCGAGGGAGTCCAAGGGCCGATCTTCAATTCCCGCGCAGGAGCTGCCGGGCGATGACCAGCCGCTGGATCTCGCTGGTGCCCTCGCCGATCGTGCAGATCTTGCAGTCGCGGAAGTACTTCTCCGCCCGGTAGTCCTTGATGAACCCGTAGCCGCCGTGGATCTGCACGCCACGCTCGGCGCAGAAGACCGCGGTCTCGCCAGCCATCAGCTTGGCCTCGGAGGCGAGGCGGGTGACCGGCTTGCCTTCGTCCATGGCGAGAGCGGCGGCAAAGGTCAACGCCTCGGCGGCGGCGATGCGGGTGGACATCTCCGCCAGATGGAACTGGATCGCGGGAAACTCGGCGATCGGGCGCCCGAACTGCTCGCGCTCCTTGGCGTAGGCGACCGCGGTGTCGAAGGCGCCGTAGGAGGTACCCAGCCCCAGCGCCGCGATCGAGATGCGGCCGCCGTCCAGGATCGCCATCGCCTGCTTGAAGCCGGTGTGGGGCTCGCCCAGCAGGTTCCCGTCGGGCACGAAGCAATTCTCCATCACCACCTCGGCGGTGTCGGAGGCGCGGATGCCCAGCTTGTTCTCCTTCTTGCCCGGCCGGAAGCCCTCGGTGCCGTAGTCGATGACGAAAGCCGAGACGTTGCGATTGCGCTCGCCCTGGGGGTCGGTGACCGCGAACACCACGGCGATGTCGCCGACGCTGCCGTGGGTGGTGAAGGTCTTCGCGCCGTTGAGCACCCAGCCGCCGTCGACCTTCTCGGCGCGGCTCTGGGTGCCGGCGGCGTCGGAGCCGGCGTTGGGCTCGGTGAGGCTCCAGGCGCCGATCTTCTCGCCGCGGGCCAGCGGCATCAGCCAGCGCCGCTTCTGCTCCTCGGTGCCGAACTTGAAGATGTGGTTCGAGCACAGCGAATTGTGGGCCGCGACGCTGATGCCCACGGAGGGATCGACCTTCGACAGCTCGGTGATCACCAGGACGTACTCGACGTAGCCGAGCTCCGCACCGCCGTACTGCTCGGGAAAGATCACGCCCAGAAAGCCCAGCTCGCCGGCCTTGGCCATGACCTCCCGGGGAAAGCGCTGGGACTCGTCGATCTCGTCGACGATGGGGTCGATCTCGTTGTGGGCGAACTCCCGCGCCACCTCCTGGATGGCCTTCTGCTCCGGGGTGAGTGCGAAGTCGAGGGTGCGGGTGTCTTCGGTGACGTCAGGAATCTCGGCGACCGTCATGGCATCCCCTTGGGTCGAGTGGAGGGTCCGGGAAGTGAGCGGGCTGAGCAGACCCCGGCCTCTTGATGGTATCGTGGCGGAGGGTACCGCGCCAAGAGCCCGGAAGCACGCAAGAGAATCCCAGCCAGCCCTGCCGGGCCCGAAGCGCGGCAGAAGCTACCGAGAGCCATTTTCCCGCCGCAAAGAGCGACCTGAGACTCCTTTTCTTCTTTCTCCCGGCACAAAGAGCGACCTGAGGCTCCTTTTGGCCGTTTGCTCGAGAAAACGGTGAAAAGGAGGCTCCCGAAGACCGTTTGCTCGAGAAAACGGCCAAAAGGGGCCTCTCGAAGACCGTTTGCTCGAGAAATCGGAGAAAAGGAGCCTCCTGAAGACCGTTTGCTCGAGAAAACGCCCTACCTGGTGCGGAGGTTGCTGGGGCTTCAGAGCCGAGTTCCCGCCCGAGGAGGACCCGAGGAGGAGTCCTCGGTGTAAGGGGCGCCCCGCTGGCTTGCCTCACCCCAGGCGGCTCACTGTGTGTGGCAGGGGTTCGAGCAATAGTAGCAGCCGTTCACCTGAGAGTAGTGCTTTTTCGCTTCTTGAACAGCAGGCTGACAGCTAGTGTAGTCACCCAGATAGATCCGATTTGCGGGATTGGGCATGTACGAGCAGCCGGTCGTGTGGACCTCGTGGTCGCCGTTGTCCTGAGCGTTCTTGTTGACATAGTAGCTTGCCATATCGGTACCTCCATCGATAGAGACACCGAAAGGCTCGTGCGGGTTCAGAGCCCGCAAGCGCCGAAGGCGCGTCCGACGCCAGCCCCGGGCGACAGCCCGGGGTCCAGAACATCAGCCACTGAGCCGAACCCCGAAGGGGTGATAGGTGGGGCGTATTACCTGATGGGATCACGCTCTCGTTGACCGACGCAAGGGCCTCCGGTAGCCTGGAACCCATGAGATCCCTGGCCCGGGACACGCCGCCGGACGTCGAGGAGAGGATCCTCGAGGGCTATCGGCGCATGTCCCCCGCGGAGAAGATCCAGCGGGTGGTGGAGCTCAACCGTGCGGTGGAGACGATGGCGGCAGCGCGGGTGCGGGAGCAATACGGTCCGGACCTCTCCGACCGCGAGCTACGTCTCCGTCTCGCGGCTCTCCGCCTCGACCGCCGGACGATGATCGAGGTCTTCGGCTGGGACCCCGAGGAACACGGGTACTGATGGTCCAGTGGGAGGCGTTCGTAGAGGTCGACGTAAGGCAAAACGGGCGCCCCCGGGACCCGAGCCCAAGCTCGCCCTCCGCCCGAGGATAAATCCTCCCGTCCATCACCCCTCCGCCACATCCACAAGATCCACCGAGTCCACAACCCCCACCACCACCGCGCGCACCGGGGCGTCGTCCGAGCCAAGGACCTGACGGGCCGAGCTCCCTTCGTCGAGAATCAGCACCCGCTCGCCGGCGCCCGCTCCCACCGTGTCCACCGCGATGGTGTAGCCGCCGGTGTCCTCGCCGGTTTCGGTCAACAGGTCGCAGAGCAATAGCGTCCGACCGTCCAGCCACGGAGTCTGGATGGTGGACACCACCGTGCCGCGTACCCGGCCGAGCTTCACGAGGTGGGCTCCAGCATCTCGGGGGGAAGCTCCTCCACCGCGTCGACGAGGCCGACGATGGCGTGGTCGACGGGGACGAAGGTCTCGGGCAGGGCCAGCGCGGCCTCACGGCTCGCCACCACCGTCACCAGCTCGCCCGGTCCGGCCATGGCGACGCCGTCGGCGGCCACCACCGGCTCGCCCTTGGGCCGCTGCTTCCGGTCCAGGGGCTGCACCAGCAACAGCTTCACTCCGTCCAAGCGCGGCGAGCGGACGGTGGCGACGACGGTGCCGACGACTCGGGCTAGTTGCATGAGGAAGTCCGCCCGCGCCACTGCGCCCCACCGTCCAGGTTCTCCAGCATTTCCTCGTGAATCCGCGGTACCAGCACCCGGGCCACCAGCAGATCCGGGTGGGGCAACGAGCCCTCCGCCGCGTCGAGGGCGGCCTCGACGTCGGCGATGGCTCCTCGAAAAACGCAGTACGCCTTGCCGCCCAGATCGTCGGCGAGACGCATCTCGCGCAGGGTCACCTCGGCACCCTTGACGCCGCGGTCGGTGGCGCGGATCAGCGCGGCGACGGTGCGGGTCTCGAAGACCCCGATCGCCTCCCCGTTCCCCGGCTCTCGCTCACCACGTACTCCGGCGACCACGTCCGGGTGGACGTCGGGCAGAAAGACCTCGTCGGTGCGCTGATTGCCGGCGGCGTCGCGGCCGGCGTCCAGCGCCTCCTCGACGTCCGCCACCTCGCCGCCCACCAACACCAGGTACTTGCCGGGATGGACGCTCCCCGCCCGCAACACCGCCACCGGCGCGCGCTTGACCATGGCGTCGCCGGTGAGCACGCCGACGGCGATGGAATCGATCTCCAGCAGCGCCAGGGCGGGATGGATAGTGAGCTCGGACATGGCCTCAGACAATGCGCAACCCCCCCGCCACCGTCAGACGCCGCTCGCGGGAGAAGGTCCGCGGCCGGGTGAGGCCCTCGCCGGTGGGGCTGGCGATCGAGAACGAGGTGAAGTCCTCGCCGCCGGAGCCGAGCCCCGCCAGGGTGGCAGCGTTGGCGACGAAGATCGAGACGTTGATCGCCTGCGCCATGCGGGTGATGGTGGCGACGTCGTTGGAGAAGATCGACGCGGTGTGGCCAAAGCCGTGCTCGGCGCGCACCGCCAGCTCGATGGCGCGGTCGACGTCGGGCACCCGCACCACCGGCATCACCGGCATCATCTGCTCGGTCCACACCAGCGGGTGCTCGGCGGGGACGTCGGCGATCGCCAGCCGCACCTCGTCCCCGGCGGGCCGGCCGATCTCCGCCAGGAGGCGGCCGGCGTTCTTGCCGATCCAGTCCGGGTTGATCTTGCCCGGCTTGCCCGGCGCTCCGAGGTCCTTGAAGATCACCCGCTCGAGCTTGCGGATCTCGTGCTCCTGGAGCACCACCGCACCGTGCCGCGCCAGATGCCGCAGCAGGTCGTCGGCAACCGAGGCGACGACGAAGATCTCTTTCTCGTCGGTGCAGATGACGTTGTTGTCGAACGAGGCACCACGCACGATCTCGCGGCCGGCGACCTCCAGGTCGGCGGTCTCGTCGACCACCACCGGCGGATTGCCCGGGCCGGCGGTGATCGCCCGCTTCTGGGTCGCCAGCGCCTCCTTCACCACCCCCGGACCGCCGGTGACCAGCAGAATGCGCACGCGCGGATGCCGCATCAGCGCCTGTGCCGACTCGAGGGTCGGTTGCGGGATCGAGGTGACCAGGTTGGGTGGCCCACCGGCCTCGACGATGGCGCGGTCGATCAGCCGTACGGTGTGCACCGAGACGTTCTTGGCGTTGGGGTGGACGTTGAAGACCAGGCCGTTGCCGGCGGAGACCACCGACAGGGTGTTGTTGATGATGGTGGCGGTGGGGTTGGTGGTCGGGGTGATCGCCGCCACCACGCCGAAGGGCGCGTACTCGGTGATGGTCAGACCGCGGTCGCCGGTGACCACGCGGGGCTCGAGGTCCTCCGGCCCGGGGGTCTTGTTGGTCACCAGCAGGTTCTTCTGGGTCTTGTCCTCCGGCCGCCCGAGACCGGTTTCCTTCCACGCCCGCTGCGCCAGGTCGGCGGCGTTCTCGCGCATGGTCTCGCGAATCCGGTCGACGATGGCGCGCCGGATGTCGAGCCCCATCTCGCGGTAGCTCTGGAACGCCGTCCAGGCCGCCTCCACCGCCTCCCCGATGGTGGGGAAGATGCCGTCCCCGGCCCGGCTCGCCGCGTGGCTGCCGGAGCCCGAGCCGGCCGAGCTCCCGGAATCTCCTCTCGGCTCGTCGCGCGGTGGCGCGGGCTTGCCAAAGCGCCGACGGACGCGCTCGACGACATCCCGGAGGTCGTCCGGGTGGAGATCCGGGGCGCTGCCGGGGCCGGTCGTCACGAGGCCCAATCCCCTTCGACCTTGCGGTAGACGGTCTCGCCTTCGACCTCCCAGGTGTCGACGATGGCCATCACGATGGCGTCACAGGGCCGGTCGCGGGTGGCCTCGGTCTGACGGGCGGAGCTGCCGCTGGCGTAGAGGACGTACTCCTCCACCCCGGCGCCGACGCCGTCCACGGCGATCACCGAGCCGCCGGTGGGCTCGCCGGTCTGGACGTCCACCGGGCGCACCACGAGGAGCTTCTGACCGGCGAGCCCCTCGTCCTTGCGGGTCGCCACCAGGGTGCCGACGACCTTGCCGAGGATCATCCGCTCTTCTTACGTCCGCCACCGGAGCCGCTGGAGGAGCCTCCGCGGCCCAGGGGCAGGACCTCGTCGATGTTCTCGTGGGGCCGGGCGATGACATGGGTGGTCACCAGCTCGCCGACCTTCTCGGCGCCGCGGGCGCCGGCTTCCACCGCCGCCTTGACCGCCGCCACGTCGCCGCGGACGACGGCGGTGACGTAGCCGCCGCCGATGCGCTCGTAGCTCACCAGCTCCACCTTGGCGGCCTTGACCATCGCGTCCGCCGCCTCGACCATGGCGGCGAAGCCGCGGGTCTCGATCATGCCAAGTGCTTCTGCCATATCGGTTGTCTCCTTGCTGTGTCCTAGAAAGCTCGGGTCTCGAAGCTAGAGTCTCGCAAGCCGTGATCTCCAGAGCCGGCCGATCAGTCCTTCTTCTCGCGGCCGGTGACCGCCTCGATGGCGGCGACGGCGGCGCGCCAGCCCACATCGATGTCCCTCTCCTCACCGCCCAGATAGACGCGGCCCATGGAGCCGAAGGCGCGCACCTCGAGAACCTGGATGTCGGCCGCCTTCTCCGCCTCGTTGGCGGCCAGCGCGGCGTAGGCGGCGGGCTCGACCTCCAGCACGTAGAGGGTCTGCCCGGTGAGGATCATCTGGCCGTGGCGGGTGCGATTGATGAGCTGTGCCTGGTGGCCGGCGATGCGCCGGATCACCTGGCTGGAGAGGATCCGCGGCTTGATACGGTCCTCCTCCGACAGACCGAGCTCGTCGAGGATCGCCTGACCCGCCGCCCGGGTCTCCGCCTGCTCGGCGGAGTGGACCTCCAGCAGCCCGTAATAGCGCTCGACGATTTGCATCCCCGGCGTTACCCGCGTCGACTTGAGGGCGATGTCGGTCAGACGGTTGATCTCGATCCCCGGGGAGATCTCGACGAACAGCGCCGCATCGTGCGCCAGCGGCAGAAAGCCCTGGGCCACGGTGCCCAGAAACGCCGCGTACTGGGGTTGCAGGCTGTCCAGAAAGACATACGACCGGAGGTCGATCTCAGTACGACTCACCCTTCCCTCCTTGCTTGCCTTGCGACGAGCCGGTGCCCTGACCGGTGACCATCGCGATGCCGGCGGAGGCGCCGATGCGGGTGGCGCCGGCGGAGATCATGTCGCGCGCTTCGTCGGCGGAGCGGATGCCGCCCGCGGCCTTGACGCCCAGCTTCGCACCTACCGCCTCGCGCATCAGGGCGACGTCGAACACCGTGGCGCCGCCGGGGCCGAAGCCGGTGGAGGTCTTGACGTAGCCGGCCTTGGCGCGCTGGGCCAGCCGGCAGGCGAGGACCTTCTCCTGGTCGGAGAGCAGCGCCGCCTCGATGATCACCTTGTTGAGAGCCCCCACCTCGCGACAGGCGTCGGACACCCCCCGGATGTCCTGCTCGACGAGATCCGTATGTCCCCCTTTGAGGGCGCCGACGTTGATCACCATGTCGATCTCGCGGGCGCCGTCGCGCAACGCCTGGCGGGTCTCCTGGGCCTTGATCCGCGGATCGGAAGCGCCGAGGGGAAAGCCCACCACCGAGGCGACGCCGACATCACTGCCGCGCAGCTTGCGGGACGCGCGCCGCACCCAGACGGGATTCACACACACGGCGGCGAAGCGGTACTGGAGGGCCTCGTCGCACAGCCGGTCGATGTCCTCCGGCGTGGCCTCGGGCTTGAGCAGGGTGTGGTCGATGTAGCGGGCCAGATCGGAGGGCACGTCGGCACCGTTGCCCTGGTAGCTCACCCGGCCGGCGCCGGCGTCGACCACGCAGCGCACCTTGTCGGCGCAGCAGGCGACGCAGCCACCGCTGCAATCGGCACAGCAATCCCCCTGGGCTCCGGCGAGCTGCGCCAGGACCCGACGGGTCACCGCCTCGACCAGCTCTTCGTGCTTCACGTGTGGTCCTCTCTCACTCGTCGAGTCTCACTCTTCGACCCGCTTGCACAGATAGCGCGCTTCGACCTGGGAGATCTTCTGCACCCTCCGCGCGTGGCGGTCCGGTCCCCACGGCGTGGCGAGCCAGGTCTCGACGATCTGCTGGGCGAGACCCTCGCCGATGAGGCCGGCGCCGAGGGTCAGGACGTTGGCGTGGTTGTGCTCGCGGCTGTTTTTCGCCGACGACAGATCGTAACAGAGGGCAGCGCGGACGCCGGGGACCTTGTTGGCCGCCATGCACGAGCCGATGCCGGCGCCGTCGACGATCACCCCCCAGCGGCAGGCGCCGGAGGCCACCTTGCGGGCCACGGCGTGCGCCAGGTCCGGGTAGTCCACCGAGTCGGTGCTGTGGGTGCCGCAGTCGTCGACCCGCCAGCCCTTCTCCACCAGGAAGGCCTTGAGCGCTTCCTTGAGGCGAAATCCGCCGTGGTCGGCACCGAGGGCGATGGCGTCGGACGTGGCGGGATTGTTGGCCGATGCTCCCGAGGTCGGCTCGGGGGAGACGGGCCCGGTCTCATGGGACGACTCAGCGGCCGGAGACCCGGGGTCGCCCAGCTCGTCCCGGAGCGCCTGGCGCACCAGGTTCCGGATGTGCTTTTCGTCGAACATGGGTCCTCCGTGGCGGAAATCCACCACGGAGGGCGCATTGTATCCGACCGGTGGGTCAGCGACCTAGTCGGGCTACAGCCCGGGCGACTGACAGGAGAAGCTGCGCACCACGTTCTCCGGACACGTGTTGATGGTCCGGCACACATTGGTGTCCTCGCAGTTGGGGGATGCCGTGCACGTCGTGGTGGTCGGGCAGGCGTCGAGAGCCGAGCTCGCCGGGACCGGTCCGTCGAGGACCTCGAAGCCGAGACGTGCCCAACCCTCTTCGGAGAGCTCGTCCACCGCAGCCACCGCCGGCGTGGCGTTGGGGCACGAGGCTGCCGGCTCTGGCGACGCGGTGATGACTCCAGCGATCCGCATAGGGGCCTCCTTCCAGGGCGCAAGGGTGCTGCGGGCGACCCGACTCAAGGCGGACAGGTCTGGAAGGCGACGGTGTCTTGAATGGGTTCAAACGCCGGTCCCAGGGGAGTCGCAAAGACCCGACGAGACTCCGTCTCGGTGTCGATGACGCTCAGAACGACCCCCACGTTGGTGAGCCCCGCGGCGAAGGTCCAGAAGTTGTCGAAGCCAGGAAGCCCGCAGGCGTCGACGATCTTCACCACCAACTCGAGGTTGTCCGGGTCGAAGAAGTAGAACGTGGTCGTGTCCGGCGTCAGCGGCCGGACGACCGCGGAGCCCCTGGTCCCCTGCCGCGTCTGCCAGGTGGCGCTGATCTGGAAGCGATCGCCGGCCAAATAGGCCGCGGTCTCCGGGCAGATCTCCTGGCGCAGGCGGGTGCCGAGGGGCGCGGAGATCGAGGCAGCGGGGATCTGGATCCCGTCGTCAAACCCTCCCAGCAGCGGGAGAGCGTCCCCACCGTGGGACACGAGCCAGACGCCGACCGCCCCGGCCTCCTGCGCCTGAGCCACCTTCTGCGAGGGCGCGCAATCCCCCAGATCCACCAGGGCGATGGCCCCGGCGAGCTGCTCGGGATTGCGGGCCTCGGTGCAGCCGTTCAGGTGCGACGGATCCGCGACCTCGTCGAGAAGACAGACGATCGGACCTTCGACCGGCGGCTCGGCCCGGGGACCGAAGGTCGTGGGGCCCGCCGGGAACGAGCCGGCGAGTGCCGCCGGCTCGAGGACCTCGACCCGAGGCCCCCCGCGTTCGAGGAGCCCTTGCGCCTCGACCGTGGCCCGGGGGCCGTTCCACGCCACGCGACCGTCGTGGCTGGCCGCGAACAGCCGCTCACGGTCGGTCATCTCGTCGAAGGTCTTGCCGCTCAGGGTGTCCAGGAGCAACGTGTCGTAGATCCCCGGAGCACCGTTGAGCTGCTCCCCGGTCGAGGGATCGAAGTTGCTGGCCATGCCGAGGCCATGACCCAGCTCGTGGAGCAGCACCGGCAAAAGGTCGATCTCGGTCGGAAGCTCGTTGCCGTCCAGACCGTAGTACCAGCCCGTCCCCTCCCCGAGGCAGCCCATATCCAGCGCCGAGTTGATCGCGACGAGGATGTCGGCGCCGCCCGGCGCCGACAGATTCTCGCCCACCAGCGCCTCGGCGAGAGCCTGTGGATACAGGACTCCGGACACCGGGAGGCCCAGAAGATCCCTCTCGGAGCCGAGAGCGCCGGCGGCCCCCAGGACCGCACCGAAGCTCTCGCAGAAGAGCTCGTCCCAGAGCACCACGACATCGATGGGGACGTCGCTGGCGAGGGTTTCTCCCCAGATGCCGAAGGCGGCCTCGAACAGGTTGCGCCGCGCTTCCCCCAGAGTGGTGGCGGGATTGCCGGGAGCCCCGGCGAAGGGCGTGGGATCGTCGAAGCCCGTTCCCGGCAAGCTGACATCCATGATCTCGAAGCCGGAGGTTCCCCGCGACCAGCCCAGGTCCTCCATCAGCGCCGGGGTGATGTCCAGGTCTCCGGCCTCCAGGTCCGTCAGGGACGGCTCCATCAAGAGATCCGGGGTCGCCCGTGGATCCCAGTGAGAGCTGCCGGTGTTTCCGAAGCCGCGTGCATGGAGCTGGGGGCGACCGTCCTCGGTCAAGCCGAGCCCGAGATCCGGATCGGACGACAGACGACCCCGAGCCTGTGCCTCGGCGGGACGCGAGACCGGAAGAGCAGCCAGAGCCGCGAGCAGAAGCAGCGCCAGGGCCGATCGTGGACCCGAGCTCCGAAGGGACGGGAAACCGCGAGCCGCGCTCATGGTCCGGCCTCCAAGCGGACGCTTTTGAGCTCGCTTTCGAGCTCCGGGCTCAGCAGCGGCATCTCGTCCGGAGTCGGTGCGCAGTGGACGCCCCGACCTCTCGTCAGGCCGGTCATGCTCCCCCCGGCCCCGCCGCCCTCGGTCTCTCCCGTCTGGACGAAGACGACGTGCAGCAGGGGCTCCTCGGAGCGCAGCCTGCGAGGCTCGATCGAAGGCTCCGAGCTCGAAGGATCGGCCATCCGATGGCTCCCGCTTCGCGCCAGCCAGGTCCGGATCCGGGCTCGCCACAGCTCCGCCTCGTCCGTTGGCAGCCGGTGGAACCGGACGGTCGCGGTCTCGGTGCTGGGTTGCGAACGATCCGACTGTACGCCGTCCGTCTCGGTCTCGCTCGCTCCGTTGAAGCGAGCTTCCGTGGCTTCGCTCTCCGCGGCCGCCCAGCCCATGCCACCGAGGCTCAGCACCAGCGTGACAAGGACCAGGCAGCGCCGACCCGTCGCGTGGAAGTCCGTACATGTTCTCATCGGTTTCCCCCCTCTCGAGATTCGAGGTGAGACCGGCCCGGGATCAGGACCGGTTGTGCTCTCTGGTCTCCTGATGAATCAACGTGCCGGGACATGGGATCCCCTCACCGACCGTCTTCCTGATGGTAGAGTTTCTCGTCCTCTAACAAGATACATACTCGATCGGACTGTGCTCGAGGACTCTACCGGTCCGTTGATCAAGGAGATTTAGAATGAGAGCGAAAGTTCGGCTTGCAACCACCCCGATTCTCTGGGCCCTGCTGGGCTGTGCCGCCGGCGTCCTGCTCCTGGCGCAGCCGGCCGTGGCAACACCCCACGACGAGGGAGGCAAGAAAGAGGGCCAGGACTGCGTCTCCCACTGCGACTGCAAGCCCGGGTCGCTGTGCACCTCGGCAGGGAAGTGCGAGGTCCAGGTTTGCCCCGAGCTCTCCAGGCCGGTTTGCGGGTTGGACGGGGTCACGTACGGCAACCGATGCAAGGCTGCCGTTCAGCACATCGTCGTGGCTCACGAGGGCGACTGCGAGGACAGCAGCTATGGAGGCGGGGGCGAGGTGGAAGAGCAGGTCTGTGGTGGCATCCGGGGCCTGACCTGCCCGCAGAGCGCGTTCTGCCTCTACAAGGATGGTGTCTGCGGCGAGGGCGACCAGACCGGCGTGTGTAAGCTGCGCCCGAGGATCTGCACCCGTGAGTTCGTTCCGGTCTGCGGCTGCGACGGCAAGACCTACTCCAATCGGTGCGAGTCCAGGGTCGCGGGGGTCTCGGTGCGGCACGCCGGCGAGTGCAAGAAGGAGGGGGAGGGGGAGGTCTCCGAGGGAGAACCCGGATAGGTCACCACCGAGGCCGGCTCGCGATTCCTTGTCCCGCCTGAACGAGCGTGCAGGCGTGACGGGGAGGCTCTTGTCACGCCTACTCGGCCATGCAGGCGTGACGGCGACGGGACGGGCCAGCCGAGAAGCGGGAGGCTCGTTCGACCATCAAGTCGCCCACAGAGCCGACTGGTTACGAGCCTTCCACCCCCTAGAGCGACTCCAGCGACGCCCCGGGCTTGTTGACTCACCGCCGTGTGCGCACCGCCGGGGCGGCGATGGTCGGTCGGGGGTCCTCCCAGCGCTCCGGCACTCCGCGCACGCGGGCCAGCGAAACCCCCGTGTAGTAGTGGTGCAGAATCTGCCGGTAGTCCGCTCCGCGGCCGGCGAGATTGACCGAGCCGATCTGGCACAGACCCACCCCGTGGCCCCAGCCGCTGCCGTCGAACATCCAGCCGGTGCGGCCGTCGCGGGCCGTGGCCCGGCGGGCGGTGAAGCGATTGTCGGGGATGTCCAGCGTCCAGCGCACCGCCAGACCGGTGACCTCCACCTGCCGGCCGCCGGCCCCCAGCAGACGCACCGCTCCGACTCGACCGGACACCCCGCGGGAGAGCACCTCCAGGTCGCGAAAGTCGAATCCCGGGTAGCGGGTCGCGATCCGGCGTGCCAGGTCGGCGTCGCTCTTGAAGCGCCTCCAGGAGTCGAACGAGCTGCGCACGCGGAACGCCGCCTCCTCCGGCTTCAGCTCATCGACGACGCCCAGCAGCTCCGCCGGCTTCCCTTGTCCCGGGTGCCAAAAGATCAGCCGCAGACGATCGCCGGGCACGAGCTCGAGACCCGCGGTCACCGCCCCGTCTCCCTGCCGCTCGAAGGTGGCGAACGACTTTGGCAGCGCCACCCGCCCCCCGCTGCCGTCCTCCCACCGCACCCCCAGCTCTCCGTCTCCGTTCGCCAGGTAGAAGGCGTCGGCCTCGTCGATCCGATCGAGGATCCGTGCCAGAGCCAGCGGTATGCCGTCCGCCTCCCCGGGCGCGACGAGTCGGGGCTCGCGATCGAGGAGCCCGGTCTCGAGCAGGCGGCGAGCGCGGACGATCTCCCGCTCGCTCCAACCGACCGGCGGGCGTTCGAGCAGGGCCTCCACGGAGTCGGCTGGCGCCGCCATGCGGGGATCCAGCGCCAGGTCGAAGACCGATCCGACGAAGCGCCGCACCTCCCGGCGCTCCAGCGAGCGCAGGCGGTCGCGGGAGAGCGGCAGACCGATGCGGCCGGCGAGCCGTCGCAGACGCTCCTCGAGCGCCGCCCGGGGGTCGCGGGAGCTCGCCGGCACCAGACTCTCCGACAAACCCGCCTCCAGCGACAACCCGGCCGGCAACCCGCCGTCAAGAGGTCGACCGCCGGCCTCCGGACAAGGGACGCCTCGCAGGTAGGGCTCGTCCTCCAGCGGGAACACTACGTGGACGTCCTCCGTGTGGCCGCCGCAGGTAGCGCTGTAACGGGCGTCGATCAGCCGGGCGTCGTAGACCAGCACTTGCCGACGGGTCTCTCGCACCGCCCGGTCCGACAGGGGGTGCTCGGTCATCACACCGCGGTAGACCTGGCAGCGGGGCGTGGCACAAATGTCGTAGCCCTCGCCGCGGAACTCCGCCAGGTTCCGCAGCGTGTACGTCCGCGCGGCCACCGCCTGGGCCTTGAGCGCCTCGATCTGGCCGTAGAGCTCGGGCCCCATCTCGCTGGGCACCACGCTGCGCACGTAGTCCTCGATCTCCACCTCGTTGATGAGGTTGAGCTTGCCCCGGTCGTTGAGGTGCACGAGCCAACGGCCCCGATAGCGGCCGATCCCCGGCGCCAGACCCGGAACGACGGGGGTCTCCTCGGGCGCTTGCTCGTGAGCTTCCGCCCCCGTCGGTTGGTCTGTCGGCTCGGCCGCGCTCAACGTCAACCAACGGCCGGGCAGCCGCACCGCGTCCTCGGCCTCCCGATCCTGGCCGGGGCGCACCAGGAGAAAGGCCGGGTCGGAGATCTCGTCCCCCTCGCCGACGATCCAGGCGCCGGTGACCCCGAGCACCTCGAGCCGGCCGCGGGCGGCCTCGGCGGCCTCGCGGTCGGCAAACCGACCCAGCCGGACGCGGTAGAGATCGACTCCGGCGTCGAAGTGAAAATCCGCCGGATAGCCCGAGCGGGCGCCGAGGCTCCGGGCCAGCTCCCGCGCCTGGCCCTCGTCCTTGAGCGCGGCCACCTGCAGGCGAAAGAATCCGCGGCGCGACGAGCCGGCGTCAGGAAGCACGCGCAGCGGCGAGCGCACGGCCCAGCGGCGGTTGCCGGAGGCGAGAACCAGCTCCTGCCGGCAGCACGGGATGGTGGCTTCGTCGAGATCGGTGGCCAGCCCCACCCGCAGCAGGATGGGCTGATCGTCGGCCGCGGCCGGCTCGGGCGACGGTGTCTCCGGCAGCGGCTCGGTCCAGAAGGGGGGCTCGGGAGGAGGTGCCGCGGAGCCCGAGAGGGGCGGCGAGGGGCGAGCCGGAGCGGGCTCCCGCGGATCGTCCCGGGTGGGGCTCCGGGGCGCCTCGGACGACAGCTCGGTGGGGGGTGAGCCGCCGCGCTCCTCTTTGTCTCCTTTGTCTCCGGAGCTCGTCTCCTCGGCGGTGCGGGGGGACGGGGCTGAGGGAGCGAGGCAGGCATCGAGGACCACGATGCTCCCCAGAACGAGCGGCAACCCGAGCAGCACCCAGCTCCAGCGGCTCACACCCACCCTCTCATGCGGCCCCATCCTGCACGAAGGCCACCGTCGTCGCGCCCACGAACACCGCCAGCGCCGAGTACAGACCCCAGCTCGCCAGCTCGATCGAACCGCGAACGATCCACCAGGACACCGAGCCGCTCTCCAGCACCTGGCCCGCCAGCAGGCTCAGCGGAGCCAGCAATCCTCCGGCCACCAGGGCCAGCGCCACAAAGAGCATCCCGAGCACCGTCACCGCGCCGGGACGCCCGCGCAGCACTTTCCATCCCCGGCGTTGCGCCGGCCGCACGCCGGAGCCCGGCCGCGCCACGTCCGCCCGGGAGACGAGAAACCACAGCCCCACCAACACCGCGAGCCAGCCGACCGGGAGCATCCCGCCCAGCCCGATGGCCAACGACGCCAGCACCCCCCAGGCCATCCATCCCCCCACTACGAGCCACACCACCCAGACCCAGAGACAGAGGACCCCGGTGAGGTAGAGGAGAAAGGCGTGGAGCAAGCCGAAGACGCGCCACAGATAGCGGCGGCCGTAGAGAGCGAACCGGCCGAAGTCGAGAGGGGATGTCCACTCCGGGCGCGGCATTGGATCCACCGGCATTGGATCCACCGGCATTGGATCCACCGGCAAGGAATCCACCGGCAGCGTCTCGACCAGCACCCCGTAGAGACCCGCCTGGAACCAGCAGTAGACGAAGAGGGCGACGGTCCACAGCACAAACAGACCGGCCAGGGCGGCGACGAGCGCCGGGGAGTGGGGGACGAAGTCCCGCCACGAGGCGTCCTCCGCCAGCCAGAGCAACCATTCCTGGACGTCGTAGCGGTCGGCGGAGGCCAGGGTGCGCACCGGCTCGAAGCCCACCACCATCAGGGGCAGCGCCAGCCCGGCGAGGCTCAGCAGGGCCACCAGGAAGGTCTCCAGCCACAGCAGCCCCACCAGCTCCCGTCCGTGACGCAGACGGCTCCATCCCAGGGTGAGGCAGGTCAAAACGTCCCGCGGCTCGGAGAGATCGGCTTGCGGCTCGGCTGGGGGTCGCATGTCTGCTCGGATCTTCCACTCGCGGATTCTCACACGCGGGTCTGGATCGAGAGGATGTCCTGCCGGTAGTCGTTGACCGCGTCGAGCACCACCGGCATCGCCATCTCGTAGAGACGGCTGATGAGCATCGCGGGCAGACGCTTGGAGAGCAGACCGTACCGGTCGCCGGCAAAGCGGCTCTCCTCCTCGTCGGGTCCCCGGTCCAGGCTTTTCTGGGGCCGGCGACGCGCCTCCTCCGACGGTTGGAGACTGTAGTTGGTGGTGAAGAGGGTCGGCAGGCGCCGGGTGTAGCGATGGTTGATCAGCAGATAGAGCAGGTCTTCCACCCAGGGCGTGGCCTTCTGGGCACCCACCTCGTCGAGCACCAGCACCTCGGCGTCGAGCAGGGGCTCGAGGATCTGGGACTTGGATCCCGGAGAGCGGGGATCGAAGGTGGCCTGGATGTCGTGGATGAGGGCGGTCAGCTCGACGAAACGACCGTGGACCCGGTAGCGGCTGATGAGCTCGTGGAGCACCGCCACCGCCAGATGGGTCTTGCCGCCTCCCGGGGGGCCGCTGAAGAGGAGCCCGGAGCCGCGAAAGCCGCCGTCCGGCTGGGCGAAATCGTCGACGTACGTCCTACAGATCCGGAGGGCCTTGACCAGTTGGGCTTTGCGGCCGGCGTCCTGCTCGGCGGTCTGGAATTTGGCGAGCCGGCAGCTCCGATAACGTCGGGGGATCCCCGCCGCCGTCAGCAACCGTTCGCCGCGATGGCCGTCGTGGCAGGGGCATCGGCGGGCGGCGCCGACGCCGTCGTCGTCCTCGATCAGCCAGCCGGTGTCTCCGCACCGCGGGCAGATCTCCTCCTGCGCGTCCGGCTCCCTCGGGCTCTCCTCCATGACCCCTCCATGCTAGCGGAAAGCGCCGGCGGAAGGTCGAGCCCGGTGCCGGAGGTCGGCTCAGTACTTGGCGAGGGGGCCGGTGGTGATGCGCACCAGGGCATGGCGGCGGTCGACCCCGGCGGCGCGGTCGGTCATCTCCTGCTTGACGAACTCCAACAGGCGATCCATCTCGACCTGCATCTGGTCGAGCTGACGCTTCATGTTGAGGATCACCTCGACCCCCGCCAGGTTGACGCCCATGTCGCGGGTCAGGGTGAGGATGGTCTCCAGCCGATCGAGCGTCTCCTCGTCGTACAGGCGGGTGTTGCCCTTGCTGCGAGCCGGGGTGATGAGACCTTCGCGCTCGTACAGTCGCAGGGTCTGCGGATGGATGTCGAAGCGCTCGGCCACCGAGCTGATCATCACATACTTGCGCCGCCTCTTCTGACTCACGACTCGTCTCCTTCCGGACCCTCGACGGTGACCTTGCGGTGATCGGCGTGTTGATCGGTCCGTTTGGGAATGATCACGGTGAGCACACCCTGTTCGAGCTGTGCGGTGACCGCCTCGGAGTCGACCGGTGCATCGAGCTCGAAGATCCGCCGGAACGGACCGTAGCGGCGCTCCAGACGGAGAAAGCTCATGCCGCTGCCAGGCTCGTCGTCGTCGGCTTCCTCCCCGGGCGGCGGCACCCGCCCGGACAGCTCGACGGTGCGGTCGTGGATGGACAGCTCGATGTCCTCGCGCACGGTGCCCGGCAGCTCGGCTTCGAGGCGATAGGCACCGCCGGTGTCCGCCAGGTCCACCGGCGGCGACCACGATCCGAGGCTCCCTTCCTGACCGGGATAGCCGGAGGGAAGCAGGGCGCGCTCGAACAGGCCCTGGAGCTTCTCCTGAATCCGCGCCATCTCGTCCAGGTACAGCCGGGTCCAAGCCATCTCTCACCTCGAATCGTGACCTCGTTCGTAGATGTGGACGTCGGACGGCCGCCTCAGTTGGCGTCCTCGTCGACGTCCACGTACTCGGCGTCGATCACCTCGTCGTCGGCTCCGCCCTCTGAGGCCCCGGCGCCCGCGGCCGGTCCGCCGGCTTCGGCACCCGCTCCGGGCGTCTGGGCACCGGAGGACTGGTACATGGTCTCGGCGAGCTTGTGGGACGCCTGGGTCAGCGACTCGGTCGCCTGCTTCATGGCCGCCGTGTCGTCGCTCTCGAGAGCCTTCTTGCCCTCCTCCAGCGCGGACTCGATCTGGCCCTTGACCTCGGCGTCGAGCTTCTCTTTGTGCTCGTCGTAGGTCTTCTGGGTCTGGTAGACGAGGCTGTCGAGCTGATTCCGGGCTTCCACCTGCTCGCGCCGCTTCTTGTCCTCCTCGGAGTGGGACTCGGCGTCCGAGACCATGTTCTTGATCTCATCGTCGGACAGCCCGCTGGAGGCGGTGATGGTGATCTTCTGCTCCTTGCCGGTCCCCAGATCCTTGGCGGAGACGTTGACGATGCCGTTGGCGTCGATGTCGAACGTCACCTCGATCTGCGGTATGCCGCGCGGCGCCGGCGGGATCCCCACCAGATGGAAGCGGCCGAGAGTGCGGTTGTCCTTCGCCATCTCGCGCTCGCCCTGGAGGACGTGCACCTCCACCGACGTCTGATTGTCCGCCGCGGTGGAGAACACCTCGCCCTTCTTGCTGGGGATCGTGGTGTTGCGATCGATCAGCTTGGTCATCACACCGCCGAGGGTCTCGATGCCCAGCGACAGCGGGGTGACGTCGAGCAGCACCACGTCCTTGACGTCACCGGCCAGCACGCCGCCCTGGACCGCCGCGCCGATCGCCACCACCTCGTCGGGGTTGACGCCCTTGTGGGGCTCTTTGCCGAACACCTCGGTGACCAGCTTCTGGATCGCCGGCATCCGGATCTGGCCACCGACCAGCACCACGTCGTCGATGTCCGAAGGCTCGATCCCGGCGTCCTTGAGCGCCTGACGGCACGGCTCGGCCGACTTCTGGATGATGTCCTCGACGAGCTGCTCGAGCTTGGCCCGGGTCAGCCGCACGTTGAGATGCTTGGGACCGCTCTGATCGGCGGTGATGAAGGGCAGGTTGACGTCGGTCTCCTGGGCGCTGGACAGCTCGATCTTGGCCTTCTCGGCGGCCTCCTTGAGGCGCTGCATGGCCATCGGGTCCTGCCCCAGGTCGATGCCCTGGTCCTTCTTGAACTCCTCCAGCAGCCACTGGATGACCCGCTGGTCGATGTTGTCGCCGCCCAGATGGGTGTTGCCGTTGGTGGCCTTCACCTCGACCACGCCCTCCCCCACCTCGAGGATCGAGATGTCGAAGGTGCCGCCACCGAAGTCGTAGACCGCGATGGTCTTCTCCTCCTCCTTGTTCAGACGGTAGGCGAGAGCCGCCGCGGTGGGCTCGTTGACCAGCCGCTCGACCTGCAGACCGGCGATCTTGCCGGCATCCTTGGTGGCCTGGCGCTGCGAGTCGTTGAAGTAGGCCGGAACGGTGATCACCGCGCGATCCACCTTCTCGCCCAGGTAATCCTCCGCCGCCGCCTTCAGCTTCTGGAGCACCATGGCCGAGATCTCGGGGGGAGAGTACTGCTTGTCGTCGACCACGACGCGCACGCCGCCGTCGGCGCTGGTGATCTCGTAGGGGACCATCGTCATCTCTTCGTCGACCTCGTCGAAACGACGGCCCATGAAGCGCTTGATGGAGAAGATGGTGTTCTTGGGGTTGGTGACCGCCTGGCGCTTGGCCACCTGGCCCACCAGACGCTCACCGCTCTTGCTGAAGGCCACCACCGATGGCGTCGTCCGATTGCCCTCCGCGTTGGGGATCACCTTGGCTTCGGTGCCCTCCATCACGGCGACGACGCTGTTGGTCGTGCCCAGGTCGATTCCGATGATCTTGCTCACGCTCACTTCCTCCTCTGTCCGGCTATTTCTGGCTCTGTCCGGCTATTTCTGGCGATGTCCGGTCCGACTTCGACCCCGCCGGCTCGGCCGCGCGCGGTCTCGGATCGCTCGTCTCGCTCTGCTCTTCGCAAGTCTGTGGGTGCCGTTCTGTGGACGACAAGCTAAAACCTTAGTCTCATTTTGTCAATCCCGGCCCACGTTAGACATGACAAGAACGGACTCAGATTTATTCCACGGCGCGGGGACGGGATCAGTCCAGCAGCTCGAGCGGCGCCACGGCTCGTGCGTCGCGATCGCGCACCAGGGCCGGATCCCGCAGGAAGTCGCCGATCAGCGAGCCGGCGAAGGCGGTGTCTTCCTCCGTCAGCAGGGGTCGCAGGGTGTAGACGAGCTCGTCCACCTCGTAGAGCAGAGGTTGCGCGAGGGGGCCTCGCACCTCGTCGGCGGACAGCATGTGCAGGTGTGTGAGCACCTCCAGTTGGTCCGGCAACCGGGCTTCCATCAGGGCAAAGGAGCGAACCGCGCTCTCGATCTTGGCGTACGAGGCGGTGCGGCGGCTTTCCTCGAAAGCCTCGCGCTGCTCGGTGACCATGGGCAAGAGGAAACGCGAGGGGAAGGTGACCAGGACCACGACCAGGGCGGCGGCGGAGAACAGGCCCAGCGCCCAGGCCAGAGGCTGACGCCAAGCCTCGGCGGACCAGGTGCGGGCGGTCCTCGCCCGGGAGGGTGTCGCCCTCTCGCGCTCGATTGCGATCGGCACGGACTCCACCCTGGAGATCCCCGGGTCCTCGACGGCCGGGGAGGAGGGCTTCCAGATCTTCGCCGGCTCCGGGGGTCGCAGGGTGACCTCCGGCAGGTCCGGCTCGGTCAGATCCGGAGGATCGAACGCCGCCGGGTCCGGGGTCGCCGGGTCCGCCTCCGGCTCCGCCGGAACCGATGGGGGTAGCCGCTCCTGGAGTGGCTCCGGCCGGGGCGGCTCCGGCGATTCCTCGGGTGCCTTCTCGGTCGCCTGCGGCAGGTTGGCCAGCAACAGGTCCTCGATCGCGATCGGGCGAAATCCCTCTTCGTAGGAGACCTCGTCGCCACCGTAGAACTTGAACTCGCCCTCACGCCAGTCGAGAAGCTCGCCGAGGAGATCGAGGGTGAGGATCCTCAGAGCGTCCAGCACCTCGCTCCGCTCCAGCGCTCCGGTGTCGACGAGCACGTCGATGAGCCGACCCTGGGTGCGGCGCTTCTCCACCTGGACCTTCTCGTAGCTCTCCTGGGTCAGGAGCCGGCGCTTGAGCAAGACCTGACCCAGACCGTCCTCGAGAGTCTGGTTGAGGGCATCCGCCGCCACCACCCGACCGCTGAGGAACGAGATGGCGACGATGTCCTCCTTGCCCTGGACCGTCAGGATGCCCGTCTTGTGCTCCTGCGAGATGATCTGCAGGATCTCCGGCAACTGGAAGAGATCGAGACTGCCTTCGACTGCCATGGCGAGATCACTCTACCCCAGGCGGGCCAGGGCGATGCGAGCACCGAAGAAGACGATCAGGCCCACGCCGGCGACGATCCAGAGCGCGGAGCCGGTGGCGGAGTAGATCGGAAAAAGAGGATACGCCAGTCGTTCGATCAACGGCAACGTGAGGAGAGCGGTGGGAATCAGCAACCCCACCCAGGCGTGGCCGCCGCGCCCTTCCCGCACCGAGGCGAGGCCGGGCACCAGAGCGTCCCGGTAGGGCGTCCAGCCGGACCGTGGCCCGACCGGAACGTTGCGGGGGCGAAGCTGGGTGAACAACAAGGCCAGCAAGGCGGCTCCCAGGGCGCCCGGTACCTGCCCAAACGGCAGAGGCGCCGCCGCCTTGGCCGTCGGATGTCCGCTCATCGGAGCCTCGCCGTTGGTCGGGGAGGCCACCGATCCCTCGGAGCCCCCGGCACGATCCCGCGCCCTCTCGTCCAGATCCGGATCCGGCTCGGGATCGGCGAGGCGCAGAGCCAGCTTTTCGCGGATCTCCGGCGCCCGGGCAATGCCCCCGTCGAAGGTCACGACGCGCTGGCGGGCCGTCTCCTGCTGGAGCTGGCTCACCAGGCCCGCGTCGATCTCCTGGGCTCGTCGCAGAGCCGCCGCGGCGTCGTCGAGCAGGAACCTGTCCTCCGAAAACGCCTGGCTCAGGTTGTAGTAGGCCACGACGTTGTTCGGCTGCTGCACCGTGGCCTCCTCATAGTAGGAGCGGGCATTCTTGTAGTCCCGCTTGAAAAAGTAGTAGCCCCCGATATCGATCAGCGCCCAGGCATTCCCCGGCTCCACTTCCACCACCCGGCGGTAGAGCTCCAGGGCCAGGTCCCACTGTCCCAGGCCGCGGTGCAGGTCGGCCATGAGCTGGATCACCGCCGGATCCTCCGGCATCAGAGTGCCGAGCTGCTCCAGATCCTGGAAGAGCTGACCGTGGAGCCGTCCTTCGACCAGCGACTCGACGCCGCGCATCGCCGGGGACAGCGCGAAGTCCGCTCGCCTCCGAACGTGGTCGGCGGCCACCGGCGACAACGCGACGAGCGCCCAGAGGGCGGAGAGCACCACCCGCTCGCTGAGAGAAGAGTGGGCGAAGAGCAGGGCCGACCAGTAGAGGAGAAGCCACAGCGGCCCGGTGGGAAGAAGCAGGGGCCAGAGGAGCAACAACAAGGCCAGGAACCGCAGAACGGGCGACGGCAGGCTCACCGTCCGCCCGATCATCGTCTCCAGATCCGCGAACAGCAGCCGGCCCTTGACCGCCATTTGCAAAGCGACGAACAGACCCGCGGAGGCGAGCAGCGAAAAGAGAGCCCAGAGCGCGAGATCGGCTCCGGCCAGCGAGCTGCCCGGGAACGCGCTGAAGGTTCGCCGCAGACCGTCGAGCTCGCTCCACAACGCCGCTGCCCGGCGGCCTTCGCTCAGACGGATCCGGGCCCGGGCGAAGGCGGTCTCCGGGCGCCCGGGATCGAGACGCTCCGCCGCGTCCAGCGCCCAGGTGGCCTTGGCGAAATCGGCGTCGCGCTCGGCCGCCTCCACGGCCCGGACGCTGGCTCCGATGGAGAGCCCCGACAACCGTTGGAGCCCCAGTTGTCTGGTGTTGCCCAGGAGCCCGGAGACGAGCTGCTCGCTGAGGTCGGGCTGATCCCGGAAGAACGCTCCCTGCCATTGGATCCACTGCTCGTAGATCTGGCTCAGGTCGCGCTCCACTCCCGGGCTGAGAGGGATCTTGTCCGGCAGGCCCCCCGACGGCGAGAGGCTGCTGAGGGCCGCCTCACCGGCAGCCGGCGTCTGCGCCCGGAGCGGGAGCGCGGGAAGGCTCCCGAGCCCGACCAGCCCCAGCACCGCGACCAGACCCGCACCGAGCCGGACGGCACGGGTCCGGAGCGGAGCACGGGCGAGGGCGGGCGAGGGCGAGCTCATGAATCGGTCCGGGTCCCCGCCGGGTGCTGCCCGCATCGCCGGCTCGGGACGCTCACGATCCGGCCCTCTCACCCGTTTTCTGGACGTAGCGCATCCTGAGCCGGTACAGCAGGTCCTCCAGCACCGCCTTCTCCTGCTCGGAGAGGTTGCCCCGAGATTTCTCCTCGAGCACGTTCATGAGATCGATGTGGAGGCGCGCCATCTCCAGGTTCTCAGCGCTGCGGCCATCGGGAAGCTTGGCGTCCCCCAGGTAGATCGCCACCGGCTCCGCCAGGACCGACACCAGGTCGTAGAAGGACACCGGAGGTCCCGGTCCCGTAGGCGGATCCGGTGCCGGTGGGGTGCCGGCGGGGGCGGGGCGGGGCGCCGAGGCCGCCTCGAACGACGGGCCGGCCGCGGGCGACGGCTGCCGAGCCTCGCCCGAGACCCCCTCTTCCGCCGCCGCCTCGGTCTTCTTCTCGCCGGGCTTCTCCCGGCTCTCCCGGTGCTCCTGGTCCTCCTGGTCCTGCAGGTGGCGGTACTCTTCTCGGAGGTCGCCGTCGGGACCGAACATACGCTTGTCCAGCACCTTCACCCGACGGGGCTCTTCGTCTCTTCTGTCGTTTGGATCGTCGCTCACGGTGTCCTCACCTGCAAAGTGCTGATCGCATCGCTGCGCTCGCCAACCCACTCCCTTGGAGAGCTCGATATAGTCGGTTTCTCCGGTACCTTCAATACCCCTGTCGTCCCCGGGCCGTCTTCGCCGGATATTCCGAAGATCGAATACTAGCTGATCGTAACAAGCGGCGGCATGTCCCGCCCCGCAGGAGGACGTTTCGTGACCGCATCCGATGGCTCGTCCGAAGGGTCGACCGGGACCCAGGCCGGCCCCGACACCGATCTGCGGCTCCTGTTGGATCTCGTCGAGCGTTTGCGGGCGCCCGACGGTTGTCCCTGGGATCGGGAGCAGCGACTCTCCGACGTCCGCGCCTATCTTCTCGAGGAGGCCCACGAGCTGGCCGCGGCGGTGGACCGCGCCTCCGACACCGGCGAGTGGACGGAGATCCACGAAGAGGCCGGCGACCTGCTCTTCCAGATGGCGTTCCTGCTGCGGCTGGCGGAAGAGCAGGGTGCCCTCGATGCCGGGGACGTCGTGCGGAGCGTCCACGCCAAGATGGTCGCCCGCCATCCCCACGTCTTCGGAGAGCCCGACGAGCGACGGACTCCGGGCGGCGAGCCGCTGGACGCCGCGGCGGTCACCCGCCGCTGGGAGGCCCGCAAGGCCGAGGAACGTAGCGGCGACGGGGCGCTCCTCGACGGCGTCGCGCCGACCCTGCCCGCCCTCCTCGCCACCTACCGGCTGTCCCAGAAGGCCGCCGGGGTCGGCTTCGACTGGCCCACGGAGGAGGCGGTGCTCGAGAAGGTGGACGAGGAGCTGGCCGAGATCCGGGAAGCTCTGGAGACCGAGACCGGCGAGCGACGGAAGGACCGGCTCACCGAGGAAGTGGGTGACCTCCTGTTCACCGTCGGCAACCTGGCACGCAAGCTGGGGTTCGATCCGGAAGCCGCGCTGGCCGGAGCCAACCGCAAGTTCCGCCGACGCTTCCAGCACGTCGAGCGAGGTCTCCGGGAGCGCGGCCGGGCGCTCGGCGACGCCCCGCTGGAAGAGCTGGAGGAGCTGTGGGGAGAGGCCAAGGCGGACGACGACGCCGGCTAGCAGCGAGCTCTCGCTGCCGCCTCGCCGCGGCGCCGGGCTCCCTGTCCCCGGACGTGTCCGTCCCGGCGAAGCTGGAGCCGGAGCTCGTAACATCCCGTGCGCGATGGCGTACTCGCAGGCAGGAAGGAGGCCTCCATGGACACGCTGAGGCAAGACACGCGGTTCGCCCTTCGCTCCCTGCGCAAGAATCTCTCGGTGACCACGCTCGCGGTGCTCTCGCTGGCTCTGGCCATCGCCGGCAATACCGTCGTGTTCAGCTTCATCAACGGCTTGCTCTACCGGCCGCTGCCGTATCCGGAGCCCGAGCGGGTGGTGTTGATCCAGGAACCGGAGGAGGGCCTCGCGGTCTCCGGGGTGTTGCCCACCTCCGAGCCGCTGTACTTCGACCTCGTGGACCAGCAGCGCTCGTTCGAGCGGCTGGCGGCGTTTCGCAGCCGGACCGTCGGGCTGTCGACCGGCGACACGGCCGGCGAAGGGGAGCCGGTGGGGGCCGCCTGGGTGACCCCGAACTTCTTCCCCCTTCTCGCCGCCTCGGCACAACGGGGACGGCTGTTCCGACCCGAGGAGGGGATCCCGGGCAATCAACGGGTGGTAGTGCTCACCCACGGCTTCTGGCAAGAGCGCTTCGGCGGCGATCCCGGGATTCTGCAACAGACCCTCGAGCTGAACGGCGAAACCTACGCGGTGGTAGGTGTCCTCGAGGAGGGCTTCGAGTTTCTGGATCCCTCGATCCGGTTGTGGGTGCCGCTGGCCCTGGAGCGCGGCGAGGGATTGCGCGAGCGCCGCGACCTGAATCTCGTCGCCCGCCTCGCCGACGGGGTCGAGGAGGAACAGGCGGAAGCGGAGATGCAGGCCTTCATGACCAAGCTCCAGCAGGAGCACCCGGAGCATCGCGGACACGAGATCGGCGTGGTCAACCTACGGCAGGAGATCCCTGACGCCCGCAATCGCCAACTGTTCGCCATGCTCCAGGGAGCGCTGCTCTTCGTCCTCTTGATCGCGTGCGCCAACCTCGCCAACCTCCTGCTGGCCCGCGGCCGCCAGCGCACGCGGGAGATCGCGGTGCGCGCCAGCCTGGGCGCCGGACGACGCCGGATCCTGCGTCAGCTCCTCACCGAGAGCCTGATCCTGGGTGGGCTGGGGGGACTGGTCGGGCTCGGGCTCGGAGCCGTCGGCATCCGGATCCTCGATGCCCAGATGGCCTCCTTCCTGCCCCGCATCTATGCGCCGGTGATCGATCTGCGGGTGGTGCTGTTCACCGCCGGCGTGGCTCTTCTCGCCGGGGTGCTCTTCGGTCTCGCCCCCGCTTTCCAGAGCCTGCGTTTCCACCTCGTCGCAGCGCTCAAAGACGGCAGCCGTGGCGCGGGGCGGAGCCGCCACTGGATGGGCCGGGCGCTGGTGGTGGCCGAGATCGCCCTCGCCCTGGTGCTGCTCGCCGGGACCGGGGTGATGATCCAGAGCTTTCTGGCGCTCCAGAACACCGATCCCGGTTTCGAGACGGAGAATCTGCTGACCGTCCAACTGTCCTTGCCGGAGGCCCAGTTTCCCGAGGACGAGCAGGTGCTGGCGACCACCGAGGCCATCCGCGAGCGGCTGGCGGCGCTGCCCGGGGTGACCTCGGCGGCGGTCAGCAGCTCGCTTCCCCGCGTTCCCCTGGGAGGTCACGACCCGTACACGGTGGAAGGGCAGACGCTGCCGGAAGCCGCCGCCCCACCGCGTTCCCAGTGGGACATCGTCTCCCCGGAGTATCTGGAGACCGTGGGTATCACGCTGCTTCGCGGTCGCGGCTTCGACGCCCGGGACCGGGCGGATTCGGAGCCGGTGGTCCTGATCAACCAGGCACTGGCCGACCGTCACTGGCCCGAGGGCGACCCGTTGGGAGAACGGATCACCTTGCGCAATGAGACACGGAGGATCGTCGGAGTCGTGGCCGAGGTGCAGCACGAGATCTTCCGCGGACAGGGTAGGCAGCCCGCGATGTATGTGCCCTGGGCCCAACAGCCTTTCCGTTCGGCGGCCTATCTGCTGCGCACCGAGGGGGCGCCGGAGGAGCTGGCGGATCCGGTGCGCCGGGCGGTCCAGGCGGTGGACTCGCGGCTGATCGTGGGCCAGGTGCAGACGCTGGAGCAGTGGACCTCGCAGTTCTTCGTCGGCACGCGGGTGTTCAGCGTGATCCTGGGCGGTTTCGGGATGCTGGCTCTCTTCCTGGCGATGCTCGGGACCTATGGTGTGCTGGCCTACATGGTGGCGGTGCGAACCCACGAGATCGGGGTCCGCATGGCCCTGGGAGCGCGGCGGGGACAGATCCTGCGGCTGATGACGGTCCAGGGGCTCAAGATGGCGCTGCTGGGCCTGCTGGTCGGCGCCCCGGGAGTCTGGGCGGTGAGCAAGCTGGTCGAGTCGCTGCTGTCGGACTTCGGCGAGGTGCCCTTCGGCTCGGTGGTCGGCGTGGCTGTGACCCTGGTGGCGGTCACGCTCGTGGCGAGCCTGCTCCCCGCCCGCCGGGCGGCCTCGATCCAGCCGGTGGAGGCGTTGCACCTGGAGTGAGCGCGGCGGCGTCCCTGCGGGGTCGCCGTCGCCACCGGGACGCCAGCTTCGCCACCTTGCTGGGCTGAGGAGGAGGCTTGACGAGCTTCTGCTTGTAAGCCTTGTAAGCATCCGTCGAGGCGAGGTGGAGCAGAGCCGGGTCGGTGGTCGCCTCCGCCCGATAACGCTGGGCCCTGGAGGCGATCTTCAAACATTCGATCGCTGCCTCGATCTCGTCGCCGCAGGGCAGATCCTCATCCTTCCTCATGCAGTAGAGCGAGAGGAGGCAGGCCACGTTGTAGGCGAAGGTCCCGTCGGCCCCGAGAAGGGCACGCTGCTGCATCGCCTGGATTCGCCGCTCGGTCCCCGAGGGCTCGCTGCCCGGGGGCACGATCTCCGGCTCCCGGGTCAGGACCTCGAGGCTCGCGAGCACCGGCTGGGCCAGGAGAGCGACACGTCGCAAGTCCGCTTCCACATCCCGCATCGATTCCGCCGGGCTCCGCCGGGCGCCCTCCCGGGCCGCTGCCAGCTTCCGGAGCGCCGATTGGAGCTCACCCGGAAAGCGCTTGGCCTCGGCCAGGCTGCGCTCGAAAAGGGCTTCGTTCTCCGGTCGCGACTTCACCTTCCCTCGTTGGTCCAGCAGATTCTCGACGTAGAGAAACAGGAGCCCATACCGTGCCTGGTAGTACCAGGGATTGCGCTCGAAGCTCTGGAGCCCGTCGGCCTCCGTCGCGCCCACCTCACCCGGCTCGCCAGCCGCCACGCTTTCCAGCCGGGTGATGAGCACAGGCCAGGCGGGACTGCTCTTGGCGTCCTCGGGCTTGCGCTGGACCAGTCCGTTCACCACGGACTCGAGGAGCTGGAGCGAGCTGGCCCGGTCTTGTTGAAGGACCAGCCACGCCAGGTTGACCTGGGCCGCATACAGCCCGGGGTCGAGCCGCAGGGCCCCCCGGTAGCATTCCGAGGCCAGCGCCGTGTCGTCGACGTCGTGGGCCCCGACCCCGGCGCGAAACAGGGCGACCGCCCGCCACGACCGCGAGCCGAGGTACTGAAAGGGCTCGCGGGGTTTCCAACGGTCTCGTAGCTGGAACAGCACCCAGACGGCGCCCATCTGGGTGAGGAGGTAGAGACTCGCCGCCGCGTTCCGGGCCGAGCCCGATCGGGCGAAATCGCTTTCCCACAGACTGACGGACTGGAGAATGGTCTCGCCCTCCGAAAGTTGGAGCGTCAGCCCGAGACCTCGGGGCCCCGCACGGTGGGTATGGCCCGAGATCTTATACGGTGACCGCGAGATCAGCGAAAGCACGGCGTTGAGCGCGCTGACCAGGGGGCCTGCCAGAGGGAAGATCTTCCCCGCCACCTCGGGAAGCTGGGTCGCTTCCGTCTTCGCCCGGATCAAGCGTGCCGACGGATCCGAGCGGCCGCCGGAGAGATCGACGAGGTGGCTCTGCACCAGACGGGCGAGACCGGCTCCGGCGGGTGCGTTCGGAACCTGGCCTTCGAAGGCTTCGAAGATCACCCGACGACGGAGGAGACGCCGGAAGAGACCCCAGACCAAGACGACGAGCAGCACCGAGCCCAGGAGCACCAGGAAAACCTCCAGGACCGTGGGGAGCCACCCGAGCGCCCAGCGGCGGAGCTTCCACCACCCCTGCCAGCCACCGGCGAAGAGCGGTTGGAGATCCTTCGGTAGAGCGCGGGAGGGATTCTTCTTGACCACCTCGAGCGCCGCGGTCCGGGCGGCCGAGACGTCACCCACCTCCAGTAGGTGGCGCGCGGCGTCGAAGGGATCGGCGGTGCGGTGGATCCGGCGGAGCTCGATCTTGGCGCGGTTGCCCCGAGGCTGGATCGCCAGCGACGTCAGAAAGCTCTTCCGCGCCTCGTCGGTCGCCCCGGCCTCCAGCAGGGCTTCTCCGCGCAGCCGATAACGCTTCGCCAGCTCGCCCAGGACCTCGCGGTGGCACGCCGAGGCTTGGCCGCTCTGGGAGAGCGCGGTGCGGGCTTCCGCCAGCAGACCCGATTCGAGCAGCCCACGCGCCCGGGCACAGCTCTCGTCCGTGTCGCTCGGCCCCAGCGCCCAGAGCGGCGCTACACCCAGAAGCGCCACACCCAGAAGCGCTACACCCAGATGACAAACAAGCCAGACTCGGATCGGCCTCGATTTCATCCTCTTCTCCTGGACGGATCGTCCCGCTCCCTCGAGCTTAGACGAACCGAGCGGGCCTTATTCCATCGAGCCCTTCCATCGAGCCCAACCGACACCCGACAGCCCCAGAACGGCGGACGCCCAGAAGACAAGACCCCAACGCCAGCCGTTCGGTGAATAGACCAGCTCCACTCGGTGCGAGCCGGCGGGGGCCCGGAAGGCGAGAAAGGCGCCGTTGGCCCGCCACAGCGGCGCCGCCTCCCCCGCCACCCGCACCCGCCAACCCGGATCGTAGCTGATGCTGGAGACCACCACGCCGCCGGTCGCGCTCTCCACGTCCAGCGCGAACCGGTTGCCGGTGACCTCCCGCAGGCGCACGGCTCCCTGCTGCTCGGCCGGTGGCTCCCATCCCCGAATGCCTCCCACTTCCCGCTCCCCGACCGGTGCCTCGACCGGCACCTCGACGATTCCCCGCAGGGCATAGTCCTCGATCTCCAGCGCTCGCTCGAGGGCTTCGCGAGCGGTCTCCGGCGTCAGGTCCCCGTCCGGCACCTCCCTCGGCACGACCTCCACCGTCCGGGGCAGGAAGAACAGCGGCAGGACTCTCCGGTTCTCCCACACCCGGCCTCCCTGGTCGTTGTAGACCCGCTGCCAGGCGGGAGCCGGGGGCTTGCGGCGGTGGCGGGTCAGCAGGTAGCGCACCGCCAGGTAGCTGTGGGCCGCCACGTTGCCCCGGTCCACCTGTTGGTGGCGCTGGCTCCCGCCGGGGGTGTGATCGCCGAGGGTCGCCAGGTTGACGAAGCGCGCCGCGGCGGCCGGGCGCATGGGGTCGTGCCCGCGGAGATTCCACAGCCCGTCGAGCGCCGGCACATTGGCGAACAGCGCCCACTCGTCCCCCAGCACCCGGAACGGCCGGGGACCCCCTGGCGCACGCATCGCCTCCCGCTGCCGCTCGACGATCCAGGCCAGGGCCGGTGGCGGCTCGAGGTCCAGCTCCGGCGGCATGACCGGGTTGTAGCGGAACCCCAGCAGACCCAGATCGAGCAGCACGGCACCTAGAAACACCGCACCGGGAAACACTGCACCGAGAGCCACCGTCGCCCTCGGCCCGCGAAGCCCGGCGGGTCGCGGCGGCAGCAGCCAGGGCAACGCCAGCACCGCCATGCCCCCGGCCAGCGTCGCCAACCACCAGACCTGGAGCCAGGGAGCCGGTGGCGTGCCAAAGCCGATCAGCAAGCCGAGGGCCGCCGCCAGCAAACCGGCGAACGTGGCGCGGCCGGTCCGCGAGCCGAGGACCCGCTCGTAGCTCAGCCCCGCCGCCACGGCCACGGCGAAGATCCACAGCAGCCGCAGCCGTCCGTGCGCGCCCTCGCCGAGCACCGGCAGGGCGGTGAGCAGGGCATGGACGGGATCGAGCCGAAACGCCCCGAGGAGGGCCACGGCGCCGCCCGACATCACCGCCAGGATCCGCCCCCGGAGCACGATCGCCCCGGAGAGAGCCAGCGCCAGCGTCACCAGACCACCGTAGAGGGTCGCATGCTCGTTGAAGTTGGAGGGACCGGTCCACACGCCCTCCCGCGGGCTGCCGCCGTAGGCCGGATCCACCAGCCAGACCAGATGGCGGGCGTGAAAGCCCGACGGCTGCACACTGCGGGGATCGAGCGCCAGCGCCTCCGCCCGCTCGCTCCAGGGCACGGCCTCCAGGATCGGCAGCAGAAAGGGTGCCGCCAGGGCGAACGTCAGGGCTCCCAGACCCCCCAGCCGGAGCAGGAAGCGGGCGGGCTCGGCCGGGCTTCCCGAGCGCGGCACCCGGCGCCACGGCCGGCTCCGCCACCAGCGCGCAGCCGCGATCCAGGTCGCCACGACGCCCACCAGCAGACCGGTGTGGGCGAAGGTCTCGGGATGCCCGGACAGCGCCAGCCCGAGACCGCAGAGCACCAGCCCCGCCGCGCCCCGCGGTGCCCGGTCGGCCACCCGGAGCACACCCAGCACCACACCGGGAACCCACATGGCGGACATCCCCATGGGGTAGTAGGCCCAGGCCACGGAAAAGGTCGAAAAGCCGTAAGCGACGGCCGCCAGCGCCGCCCCCGCCGGCGGTGCCCGCAGCCGCCGGAGCAGGGCGTGCATCAAGAGCAGACCCAGCACCACCTGCCAGGCGGCGGCAACGGTGAGCGCGCGCAACGTGGGGAGGGGCAGCAGCGGCAGATGGAGGGGCGCGAAGGGCGCGCTCTGGGCGTTGGCCAGCAGCGGCTGTCCGGTCCCCAGCTCGTTCGCCCACAAAGGCAGCTCGCCGGCCAGAAGGCGCTGCCGCACGAGATCCCGGAACGGCAGCATCTGGAGCGGCGGGTCGGCCAGCAGGTGGTTCTTCACCTGCACCTTCTCGACCAGGGTTTCACTCCAGGGCCGCCACTGGTAGGGGATGTCGGTGGCGATCTGGTAGCCGGGGGTCAGCAGAGCCGGGGAAAAGAAGAGCAGCGAGGCGAGGGTGTAGAGACCGATGGCGCCCCAACTCGGCACCGGCCGAGCCTCGTCCGCGGGGGTGCTCTCGGAGGCGTCCCCTGGAGAGCCCTCGGCGGGACCGGTGCGCCAGGCCCGCACGGCCCACCCCAGACCGGCGGAGCCGGCGAGGAAGAACAGCAGGTCGACGACGACCGAAAGAGAGGAGAGCACGTAGGGGCGAGCTTACTCCGGCAGAGCCCCCGGACGCTGGACGAGAAAGCTGACCGGGACCACGTCGTAGCCCTTCGCCACCGCCCGGGGCACCTCCCGCGCCAGCACCTCCAGGGTCTCGGGGTAGGGATGGCCGATGGCGATGGCGGCCCCCCGCTCGCGGGCGAGGGTCAGTAGACGATGGAACTGGAGGGTGATCTCCTCCGGCGAGGGGTCGCGATCGAGAAAGACCTGACGCTCGGCCGCCGGAACGCCCAGCGTGCCCGCGACCTGGTAGGCGACGGTGTCGGCGCTGGTGCGCGAGTCGAGGAAGAACAGCCCGCGCTGCGCCACCTCCTCCAGGACCGTGCGCATGGCCCGCGGATCGGCGGAAAGACCGGAGCCCATGTGGTTGTTGACCCCCACCGCTCCGGGAACCGCGGCGAGCGCCGCCCGCGTGCCGCGGACGAGCTGCCGGCGGCTCATCGCCCGGGTCAGGGCTCCCGGGCCGGGATCGGCGCCGTTGGCCGGCTCCATGGGCAGATGCAGGAGGATCTCGCGCCGCTGGCGGCGCAGCTCCGCGACCACCGCCGGAGTCTGACTCTCGAAGGGCAGCACCGCGTAGGAAAGAGGCACGCCGAGAGCGCCCAGAGTCTCCAGGTCCCGGAGACTGCGCCCCAGGTCGTCGATCACCAGGGCGACGCGGGCGCCGGCACCGGGAAGGATCTCCCCGGGCGATCGCAACGCCTCGGCCTCAGGCTCGGGAGCCCGGGAGAAGTCTTCGTAAGCCGGGGGCTGCGAGGTCGCCGGCGCCTCGCGCGGGACGTGAGCGTCGGGCGCAGCCTCGGCCGGGCCGCCGGACGAGCCGCCCGCCCCGCCGCCGGCCCGATCCCAGCTCGGCAGCACGAAGCCACGGGAGGCCCAGTAGATGGCCGCGGTACCCACCACCGCCAAGAAGAGGAAGAGCAGGAGACCCGAGAGGCCCACCCGCCGCGTCCTGCCGCGCGAGGTCCTCCCACGCGAGGACCCTCTGCGCGAGGGCTTACCGCGCGAGGGCTTACCGCGCGAGGGCTTGCCGCGCGAACGGGAGCCGGATCGCTTGGGGCTACGGGCCATCGGCGGTGCCGGATGCCTGGGTCAGGACGTGGGTTCCACGATGAGCGATCGGGTCTGGAGAAAGGCGAGCCGGAGCCCCTCGGCCGGGCGGCTCAGGCGGCCTCGCTGAGGGTTTCCTTTTTCGATCCTTCGGGTTGGTCCTCCATCAGATGTCGGAGGCCGCGCTGGAGGATCAGCTCGCGAAGCGGGATCTCCCGTTCGTCGAAGGTCCGGGAGCCGTAGCTGACCCGCACGTCGGGGGTCAACCCCTCCTGGAGCACGACGTGGTCGGGGCCGGTGTAAAAGGCGTCGGTGTAAATCAGCCGGCCGCCCGAGGGCAGATCGGCGACCTCCTGGCGTCCCGCGTAGCCGAAGGTCGGCTCACCCACGAGCTCGGCCCCGGCCGCCTGGTGCAGGATCGTGGCGAGCACCTCCGCCGCCCCCAGGGTGCCCCGGTTGATCAACACCACCAGCCGGCCCCGCCACACCGGTGGCTGGTCGCCGGTGAAGGTCTTCAACGCCTCCCCACGATGGCTGAGCGTGCCGAGCTCACCCTGCGCGAACAGCCCCGCCACCCGGTAGGCGGTCTCCGGATCGCCCCCGGCGACCCCCCGCAAATCCACCGCCAGACGGTCCACGCCTTCCCGCGTCGCCCGCTCCAGGGCCTCGTGCAGAGGCTCCAGATCGCCGGCGCGGAGCGCTCCGACGCGCAGCACCCGGGCTCCGTCGACGGTGTCGAGCGACGGTCTCGGTGCTTCGAAGGGTCCGAGGGTCAGCTCCACCTCCCGCTCGTCCCCCTGGTGCAGCAGCTTCAGCGTGATCACCTGGCCGGGCTCTCCGCCGAGGACCTCTTGCACCTCCCACACCGGCATGCCGCGGGTGGAGTCGCCATCGATCTCGGCCACCACGTCGCCCACGTGGAGCTCGGCCTGATCCGCAGGGCTGCCGGGCTCGACCGAGGCGACGAAGGCGATGCCGCGCTCCTTGAGCAGCAGCAGACCCGAAAGCCGGGTGCCCACCTCGCGGGCTTTCAGATAGCGGTCCACCTCGCCCGCCGGCAGATAGAGGGAAAAGGGATCCAGCGCCTCGGTGGCGCTGTCCAGGGCGCCGGCCATCAGGGAGTCCAGGTCGACGTCGTCGACGTACGCTTGCTGGACCAGGCTCAGCGCCTCGGTGAACACCGAGAGGTACTTGTAGAGAGAGTCGTTGCCGTCGTCGTCGGCCGAGGAGGCCCCGAGCAGGCTGCCGCCGATGATGAACAGGACGAGAAGGGAGGAAGCGAGAAAAAACAGGGCGCGACTGCGATTCATGACGGCTCCGAAGTGTTGTCCCTCGTCTGGGCGAATCCCGGTTGGATGCGGCGCGGATGCTCGGCGGCGAGGCGGGAGGCGCCGGTCATCTCAACCACTGGAGGGGGTCCTGCGGACGGTTTTCGACGCGGATCTCGAAGTAGAGGCGATCTGTGGAGGTGCCCACCACATCGCCCAACGATAGCACATCCTCCGACGAGACTCGGAGGCTCGCCAGCCCCGCATAGAGGGTGAAGACACGGCCCGGGTGCAGCATCACGACGGTCGGTCCGTAGCCTTCCAGAGGGGCCGCGAAGAGCACCTTCCCAGGGTACACGGCGGCCGCGGGATGCGAGCCGGGGACAGCGATCTCGATGCCGTTGTGGGGCACCTTGGTGCCGTAGCGGGGGTCCAGGCGCGGACCGAACCCGGCGGTGACCTCACCCTCCAGCGGCCAGTCCAGCACCCCCTCGAACTGCTGGATGGGACGGCCGTCGAGCGCGGTGTCGGCAGCCTCCGCCAGCGCCCGGATGAGGTCGGTCAAGCGACGCTCCTTGGTCTCCAACTCGCGGGCCTGCCGTGCCAGCTCGCGGCGCTCCTCGGACGCCTCCTCGAGCAGCGACTGCTGACGCCTGCGCACCGTCACCAGGCGATCCTGTCGGGCGCGCTCCTCCTCCGCCCAACGATTCACCTCCTCGCGCTGCGCCACCAGCACCCGGCGCTCTTGCTCCAGAGCGTCCCGCGACTCCACATAGCGGGCGATGGCGTCGGCGTCCCGGCGCACCAGGAAGCGCAGGGTGCGGATGGCACCCAGCAGGTCGCCGCCGGGCTCGACGGAGAGAAACAGCCGCAGGTACCCCTGGGCACCGAGGCGGTAGAGACCCACCAGGCGCTCGCGCAGGACGCTCCGCGCCTGCTCGAGGGTCGCTTCGAGCGCGGCCACGGCGATCTCGGTGGCTTCGAGGTCCGCTGTCGCCACCTCCCGGGCCGCTTCCGCCTCGGCGAGGCGTTGACGCTGCAGCTCGAGCTCCACCTCGACGGTTTGCAGCCGATCCTGGAGGCCGCTCTCTCGCTGCCGCGCCTGCCCGAGTCGGTTTTCGAGGCGCGAGATCTCGCTGCGGATGGCCGCCAGGTCCGCCCGCCGGTCGCTCTGCGCCGCCAGAGGCGCCGTCAGATGTCCGGAGAGCCCGAGAAGCGCGGCGAGAGCCAGCACCGGCACCGGGAAAAACCGGACGCGCCCGGCAGACGCGGGAAGAGAGAAACGACGGGCCATCGCCCGGGATTCTACGACGGCTACGACAAGTCTCGGGCGATGGCTCGTACAGCGGTGACGCGTCAGAGTGACGGCGCGCGAAGTTATTGCTCGACCAGCGTCAGCTCGCCCAGCACCGGCTGGGCCGCGCTGTCGGGCTCACCGGCGGGCGCGATGGTCACCGACGGCTCGGCGTCCAGGGCGTCCTCCGTCTTGAGCCGGCGGGCGACCTCCGTGATGTCGAAGCTGACGAACTTCTCGGGCCCGGACGGGGTGACGTCGTGGGTCTCCCCGTGCCCTCCGTGGCTGCCAAAGAAGTTGAGGGATCCGACGTAGTGCGACTCGTGGCCCTGCGGGTCGCTGCCCGCCGGCAGTCCGAGATAGACGTGGTAGAGGACTCCTGGCTGGACCTGGGTTTCGAGCCCCTTGGCCACCACATAGAGCCGTCGCTGGTCCAGGGTCTCGACGCCGGCGGTGAGGGAGAAATCCTCGTCGCCGGTCTGGGTCGGGAGGCTCACCCGCACCGGGGCTGCGCCCAGGGTCACCGGGGCTCCCGCCGCTCCACGCCGCATCATCGCCTCGTCGGTCAGCCCTCCGACGTCCGCCGCGCAGGGCGGCACCGGCTCGAGGCGGTCGTACGAGTAGCCCAGGGGTGCGATCTCGTCGAAGTCGCTCACCTTCGCCACCACCTTCAGGCCGGCGGAGTCGGCGAAGGTGAACGTCTTGTCGAGCCACTGGGCGCCGGTCGGGTTCTGGCGACCGGCGGCGTTCCAGCTCGCCCACAGACGGTCGATGTTGCAGTGATGCATCCAGAAGATCGGATCGCCGGCAGCCCAGGGAACCGAGCCCATGTTCTCGCCGTTGCCGGTGAGCACGTGGATGTTCCCGTGGAGCCCGAAGTCGAGACGCATGTTGAACCCCGAGCGGGCGCCGCTGGGGTCGTAGGCGCATTCCTCCAACGACACCAGGCTGAGGGGATCGCCGGGCTGGCCCTGCTGGATCGGCTGGCCGGCGTTGACCCCCGGATTGCGCTTGCCGACGAAGAGCGAGCTGGCCGCGTCGCCAAACTCCGGAGGAATCACCCCGCGGGTGGCTCCGACGGAGGAGTAGTTCCAGTACGGCAGGGTGAAGTCCTGGTTGCCGCTGACCTGCCGGATGATGGACTCGAAGAAGTAGACGTACATCCGGTGCCAGGGCAGGAAGAAGCTCTCGTTGTCCCCGGGATAGTGCGCCTGGCAGGTGTTCCAAACCTCCTGCGCCAGGTCCCGGTCGGCGCTCGGGGTGGGATAGATGCGAGCGATCTCCGCCGCCTTGGTGGTCGAGCTCTTGACCCCGTGGATGTACCACTGGAAGACCCAACTCAGCGGGTCCCCCTCCTGAATGATGCCGCTGTCCTTCATGCTCTCCACGGCGTCCGCGTAGGACTGGAGCATCGCCTGGCCCTGCGGGCTGCGGGCGTCGTAACGGACCCGGGCGGCTCCGCCGCCACCGTCGCCGCCGCCGCCGTCTCCGCCGCCGTCTCCGGCGTCATCCCCACCATCTCCTCCGGTCCCTCCGTTGCCTCCAGTGCCGCAGCTCTGCAGCCAGAGTGCAAATGGGATCGAAGAGGCTCCGGCAATGAAGTTTCGACGGCTGACCTTGCGACGGTTGAGCTTGGACATCTGTCCCTCCTCTCGAGAGCGAGTTGGAGCGAGCGCTCGGGATCCGCAACCCCAAAGGTTCGGGTGAGCCCACAAAGACATTGAAAAGGATGCTTTGATACTAAGCGCTTCCCCGAGCCGGGTCAAGCGGAGAGCGCTGAAAAGAGAGTGCTGGGAAGGAGGTCAGGGCGATTCGACGACCAGATCGATCCGGCCGAGGGCCGGTCGTGCGCCCGTCTCGGGGGTCCCGGCGGGAATCACCGTCACCACGGCTTCGAGGCCGAGATTCGTTTCCCGCTGCAAGCGTTGGAGCACCCCGGTCACGTCGAAGCTGTAGAAGCCCTTCTTGGAGGGGACGGCGTCAAAGAAATTGATCGTGCCGACATGGCGGAAGTCGTCCTGCGCCGGTGTCTCGCCGGGCGGCAGGCCGAGGTAGAGATGATAGAGGACCCCGGGCGGGCCTGCGGCCTGGAAATCGCGCACCTGGAGGATCAGACGCTGGCCCGGCTCCAGAGACGCCAGCAGGTCGCCGAGCGCGCGGGGACCGTTTGCGTCGGCGCCGGAGAAGGCCAGGCGAATCTGCCGAGGGCTCTCGGTCAGCTCGATGGGGCCCTCGGCGCTCGCCATTTTTCGGGTTTCCACGGGAGGGCTCACGGGGCCTCCCCTCTCTTCTGCTGCGTCTGCTGCGTCTGCTGCGTCTGCGCGATGACTCTCGGTGCCCGGGCTCTCGCCACCTCCGACGGCCGCGCTTTTCGCACAGCCCGTCAGGACGACCGGAAGCAGGAGCAGCAGCGCGCCGCGGAAGAGCGCCGAACCGTGGTGCGAAAATCTCATGTCGATACTTTCCGTCTCTCCCTCCACTCCTGGCAACACCCGGGGGGCCTTCGTCGATTCCGAGACTCCTCCCGGCGAGGCCCGCCCAAGGGCGCACCGGCTTCGCCCGTCTCGCGCCTTCCCTTGCTTGACCCCCCGCTCGCACGGCATCTACACTCTTCGAAGTGAAGACTTTAGCAACTCCCGCCCCGGTGGCCCGCAGGTGCGCGCCGTGAGCCCCGAGGTCGCTTCCGAACGGCGGACTCCGGTGCGGCTGACGGCGGTGCTCCGTACCGAGAGCGAGGGGAGCCGGCCGGTCCATGGGCTGATCCACAACCTCTCCCGCACCGGCACCCTGTGCCTGGTGGACCCGGTGGAGGCGGAGCGTTTCCAGGTGGGCGAGTCGCTGCGTCTGACCCTCGAGCCCCCGGACGGCACGCCGGAGCTGTCCCTGGAGGTGACGCTCGCGGGGCTCGTGCCGGAGCTGCGAAGCCACCAGGGGGAGCCGCGGGTCGGTCTCGAGCTCGAGCCGACGAGCCCGTCCGAGGAGCTGCGGGACGACCTGGCGGCGCTGATCAAGTCGGTGCGACCGGCGATGCTGCTGGTGGGGTTCGGCGGGGACGACCGCCGGACCTTCGAGAGCCTGATGGGTCGCGGTCTGACCCTGGTGGCCGCGGACGACGAGGAGGAGGCGCTGCGGCTGTTGGACGAGCGCGAGATCGCCGTCCTCTGTATCGGCCCGCAGATGCGCGAGGAGAAGGCCCGGGACTTCCTCACCACCGCCGTCGAACGATTTCCCGGCAACCCCACGGTGAACCTGGTGCTGGCCGGTGGCCGAGACCCTTCGATCTTCCAGGATCTGGTCTTCGAGGACAGGATCTACTACCTGACCCAGGAGCCGGTGCTCAACGCCGACCTGGTGGCCATCGTGCGCAGCGCCCTCAGCCGCTGGTGGTCCCTGCGGTTGGGAGACACCGGACCGGAGACCGAGGAGGGGGCCCATCGCCTGCAGGAGATCGTCGAGGTGGCCCGTCGAGTGGCGCTCCAGCGCAGCCTGAACGAGGCGGGTGCCCTGACCGAGCTGGCGATCCGTGAGCTGCTGCCGGCGAGCCGGGCCTACTACCTGATCTACGAGCCGGATCAAGAGCTGCTGTGGTCCGGCGAGCCCGACTCCCGCGAGCATCGGCAGGAAAGCGCCGCCGTGGGGCTGGTGAGCTTCGTCGCCCGCACCGGTCGCGCGCTGCTGCTCGACCGGTTGGGAGCCGATCCGCGCTCCGAGCGCGAGGCCGACGACCCTGACGGAAACGGCGAGGAGCGGTTCCTGGCGGTGCCGGTGCGCGCCTCCAACCGCAGCGTGCTGGCGGTGCTGGTGGCCATCCGTGACGGACACGAGCCCCCCTTCAGCGACCGGGACCTGGTGAGCCTGGAGGTGCTCGCCGACCAGGTCGCCTCCTCCTTCAGCCAACTGGTGCTCCAGAACCGGCTGGATCGGATGCATTTCCGACAGGAGGAACGGCTACAAACGGCGACCTACTCGCTGTTCCGGGACGAGGCGGTCAACCGTCACGCGGCGAGGGTCTCGGAGCACGGCGACGTGCTCCGGCTCTCCCCTCGCTGGATCCACTGGACCTACGGCTTGCTGCTGGTGTTGCTGGCCAGCGGGGTGCTGTTCTCGCTCCTCTTCGACCTGCGGGAATGGGCCGGCGGTCCCGCGGTGGTGCAGATCGAGGGCAACCGCGATCTCACCGCCAACGCCGCCGGGGTCGTCACCTCCCTCGCCGTGATGCCCGGCGACCGGGTCCAGAGAGATCAGGAGCTGGTGCGGTTCTATGGCGCGCGGGAAGCGGCGGAGCTGCAACGCATCGAGCAGGACTTCGAGCTCCAGCTCCTCAACCGTCTGCGCAATCCCGCCGATCGGGGCGCCGAGCTGGCGCTGATCCAGCTCCGCAGCCAGCGCCGGCTGGCGGAGGCCCAGCTCGCCGAGCGCGGTCTCCGCGCCCCCTTCGACGGCCGGGTGGCGGACGTGCGGGTGCGCCCGGGGCAGAGCGTCAATCCCGGGGACATCGTCCTCTCGCTGGTTGCGGAGAGCACCGAGCCGAGGGTGGTGGCCCTGCTGCCCGGCCACTACCGGCCGCTGCTCCGGCCGGGCATGCCCTTGCGCTTCCAGATCCAGGGCTACGAGTACGCCTATCAGAATCTCACGATCGACTCGGTGGGGGCCGAGGTGGTGGGACCGGCGGAGGCCCGGCGCTCCCTGGGACCGGGTCTCGGGGACGTGGTAACGGTGGCCGGTCCCGTGGTCTTCGTCGAGGCGCGGCTGTCGACGACCACCTTCGAAGCCCTGGGCGAGAGCTACACCCTCCACGACGGCATGTACGGCACCGCCGAAGCGCCGGTGCGCTCCGACCGCCTTCTGCTCGCGCTGTTCCCGCGGCTCAAGGACGTGGTCGAGCGCTGGAACGGCTCCGGGACGCCGGGGGCCAGCGTAGAGGACAAGGCTTCGGAAGAGGCGCGGGACGTGCCGACGGGAGGACCGGATGGCTGAGCCCGGACCCCGCCGCAGCCTCCTCGATCGTTTCCCGGCGCTGCGCAACCTGGGCTTCGGCGCCCGGCGGCGCATCCCCTACGTCCAGCAGACCGCGGCCTCGGACTGCGGCTCCGCCTGCGTCGCGATGATCCTCGGCCACTGGGGACGGGACGTGCGACTGGACGAGGTGCGGGACATCGCCGGCTTTGGCCGGGACGGTGCCGACGCCCTCCATCTGCTCGAGGCGGCGCGATGGTTCGGCTTGCGGGGCCGGGGGGTCAAGGTCGAGGAGGTCGAGGATCTCGACCTCCTCGGCCGCGCCGCCATCCTCCACTGGCGGTTCAACCACTTCGTCGTGCTCGACCGGGTGGAGGGCGACACGGTGCACCTCGTCGATCCCGCCTCCGGGCGTCGCAAGCTGTCCCGCAAAGAAGTCGGCCGGGACTTCACCGGCATCGCCCTGACCTTCGAGCCCACCGAGGACTTCGAGGAGGGCTCCTCGGACCGCTCGACGGTGTGGCGCTGGATCCGGGAGATCGTTTCCCACTCGCACCTGATCTCGCGCACGCTGGTCACCTCGGTCCTGCTCCAGCTCTTCGCCCTGGTGGTGCCGTTCCTCATCGGCATCCTGGTGGACCGGGTGGTTCCCCGCGCCGACCATCACCTGCTGACGGTGGTCGGTCTCGGCATCGGCGTGATCGTGATCTTCCAGCTCCTCGCCTCGATGGTGCGGGCGCATCTGCTGCTCCATCTGCGCACGCTGGTGGACGCGCGCATGACGCTCGACTTTCTGGACCACATGGTGAGCCTGCCCTACGCCTTCTTCCAGAAGCGCTCCGCGGGCGATCTCATCATGCGCCTCAACAGCAACCAGACCATCCGCGAGATCCTGACCTCCGGCGCCCTCTCCGGCGTGCTCGACGGGCTGCTGGTGAGCCTGTATCTGATCCTGCTGCTGCTGACGAGCTGGAAGATCGGCCTGCTGGTGCTGACCCTGGGCGTGATCCACGTGGCCGTCTTCCTGATCACCCGCAAGAAGCAGCGGGATCTGATGTCCGAGTCGCTCCAGGCGCAGGCGGAGCTCCAGGGCTACCAGGTGCAGCTCCTGGCGGGCATCGAGACCCTCAAGGCCAGCGGCACCGAGCACCGCTCGGTGGAGCACTGGTCGAATCTCTACGTCGGGGTGCTCAACGTCTCGCTGGCCCGGGGCCGGCTCGACGCCTGGGTGCAATCGATCCTGGGGGCCTTGCGCATCGGCTCGCCGGTCATCGTCCTGGTGGTCGGCGGCTATCTGGTGCTCGAGGGACAGCTCAGCCTGGGCACCATGCTCGCTCTCAACGCTCTCGCGACCGGCTTTCTGGGCCCCCTGTCCACGCTGGTCACCACCGCCACCCAGCTCCAGCTCCTGGGCAGCTATCTGGATCGCATCCAGGACGTCCTGGAAACGCCGCGCGAGCAAGACCAGGGGGACGTCGTTCCCGCCGGCAGGCTGCGCGGCGGCATCGCGCTGGAGAACGTCAGCTTCCGCTACTCCCCTTCCGCCCCATTGGTGGTGCGGGACGTGAGCGTGGAGATCGAGCCGGGGCAGCTCATCGCCCTGGTGGGGACCTCCGGCGCCGGCAAGTCGACGCTCGCCGGGCTGCTTCTCGGCCTCTATATTCCGACCGAGGGACGGATCCTCTACGACGGCACCGACCTCGCCCAGCTCGATCTGCGCTCGGTGCGACGGCAGATGGGCATCGTGCCCCAGAACCCCTTTCTGTTCGGCTCCAGCCTTCGCTCCAACATCTCCATCGCCGACCCCTCGTTGAGTCTGGTGCGGGTGGTGGAAGCGGCCAAGCTGGCCCACATCCACGACGACATCACCGAGATGCCGATGGGCTATGAGACGCTGCTCTCGGACGGCGGTGCGTCGGTCTCCGGCGGCCAGCGGCAGCGGCTGGCCCTGGCCCGGGCGCTGGTGCACCGGCCGGTGATGCTGCTGCTCGACGAGGCCACCAGCGCGCTGGACTCGGTGACCGAGAGAAAGATCCACGAGGAGCTGGAGGTGATGCGGATCACCCGCATCGTGATCGCGCATCGCCTCTCCACGATCCGCCGGGCGGACGTGATCCTGGTCATGGACCGCGGCCAGGTGGTCGAGCGCGGCACCCACGAGGAGCTGCTGGCGCTCGACGGCTACTACGCCGACCTGGTGTCCGCTCAGCTCGACCGCCGGGTCGCACCCGACGCACCGGACGTTCCCGACGAGAGCCGGGAGCCCGGCGCCGCCTGAGCACCGGGCCATCGATCGTCTTCGGATCGTCACCGGACCGCGACCGGACCGCGACCGGACCGCAACCGGAGCCGGCCTGGAGCCTCTTCGGGATCCCGCCCAACGGCGCCGTCGACACCTTTTCCACAGCTTTTGCACGCCCTTCCGCGACGTTTTCCACAACGACACAAGATGTAATGTTCATCAGGACTTGACACCCCAAGATGTAGTGCTTTAGTCTGGACGTCGCACTGAAGACAGGCCGCGAAAGGCAACGGTGCTACTCAGAGCGTGCCCGACGGCACGCCCGGGGGGAGCTGTCGCTGGATTTGGCGGTGTTTTTGGCTGGATCGATGTGGAGGCATCGGCACTTCGTGGCTTTGACTATTTCGTAGCGACCCGTGAGCTCGTAGCGACTCGTGGGTCGCGAGATTCGCAGCAGCGATCCGCAGCAGCGCTCCTTTCGGGGGAGCATGAAGGAGGCGACATGGCGACCGAACCGACGGCCCAGGCACCGAACCCCAGTGACAAGCTGATCCCTCCCCAAGCCTCGGACCCCAAGGACCGACACGCCAAGGACCCGCAAGCCGGGGACCCCCGGGTCACAGCTCGGGGGCTCACCTTCGAGCGACGCTTCACCACCCCGGGCGTCGACCCCTTCGACACCGTCGAGTGGGAGGTGCGGGACGCGGTGATCGGCAACGAGAAGGGGGAGACGATCTTCGAGCAGAAGGGGGTCGAGGTGCCCAAGACCTGGTCCCAGACCGCCACCAACGTGGTGGTCTCCAAGTATTTCCGCGGGCACCTGGGCACACCGGAGCGCGAAACGAGCGTCCGGCAGCTCCTCGGCCGGGTGGCGGACACGATGACCGGGTGGGGACGGGAGGGCGAATATTTCGCCTCCGAGGAGGACGCCGAGACCTTCCACGCCGAGCTCAAGCACATCCTGCTCTACCAGATGGCCTGCTTCAACTCGCCGGTGTGGTTCAACGTCGGCGTCGAGGAGAAGCCTCAATGCTCCGCCTGCTTCATCAACTCGGTCCAGGACACGATGCAGTCCATCCTCGAGCTGGCCAAGACCGAGGGCATGCTGTTCAAGTACGGATCCGGCACCGGCTCCAACCTCTCCGCGCTCCGCGCCTCCAGGGAGAGGTTGGCGGGCGGCGGCACCGCCTCCGGCCCGGTGTCGTTCATGAAGGGCTTCGACGCCTTCGCCGGCGTCATCAAGAGCGGCGGCAAGACCCGCCGCGCCGCCAAGATGGTCATCCTCGACATCGACCATCCGGACATCGTCGAGTTCATCGAGTGCAAGGAGAAGGAGGAGAGGAAGGCCTGGGCGCTGATCGAGGCGGGATATGACGACGGCTTCAACGTGCCCGGCGGCGCCTACGAGTCGGTCTTTTTCCAGAACGCCAACCACTCGGTGCGGGTCACCGACGAGTTCATGCAGGCGGTGGACGAGGACGGCGAATGGGTGACCCGCGCGCGGCTCGACGGATCCCCGGTCGAGACGCATCCGGCGCGCGACCTGATGCGCAAGATCGCCGACTCGACCTGGCAGTGCGGCGACCCCGGGATGCAGTACGACACCACCATCAACGATTGGCACACCTGCGCCACCACCGACCGCATCTACTCGTCGAACCCCTGCAGCGAGTACATGTTCCTGGACGACACCGCCTGCAACCTGGCCTCCCTCAACCTGATGAGGTTCTACGGCGAGGAGAGCGGCTTCGACATCGAGAGCTTCCAGCACGCCTGCGAGGTGGTGATTTCGGCGATGGAGATCGTCGTCGACAACGCCAGCTACCCCACCCCCAAGATCGCGGACAACAGCCACAAGTACCGTCCACTGGGGCTCGGCTACGCCAACCTCGGCGCCCTGTTGATGGCCCGCGGCCTGCCCTACGACTCGGACTCCGGCCGCGACTACGCCGGCGCCATCACGGCGCTGATGTCCGGCACCGCCTACGCGCAATCCGCCCGCATCGCGGCCCACAAAGGGTCATTCGAAGGCTTCAGCGAGAACGAGGAGGCGATGCTCCGGGTGATGGGCAAGCACCGCGACGCCATCTCCGGCATCGACACGGCCCACGTCCCGATGCGGATCCTCCGGGCCGCCCGCGGCGCCTGGGACGAGGTTCTCGAGCTGGGGGCTCGCCACGGCATCCGCAACAGCCAGATCTCGGTGCTCGCTCCGACCGGCACGATCGCTTTCATGATGGACTGCGACACCACCGGCGTCGAGCCGGACATCGCGCTGGTCAAGTACAAGAAGCTGGTGGGCGGCGGCATGATCAAGATCGTCAACAACACCGTCCCCAAGGCCCTCCATCGCCTCGAGTACGGCGAGGACGAGGTCCGCGAGATCGTGGGCTACATCGACGACAACGACACCATCGAAGGCGCTCCCCACCTCGCCGAAGAGCACCTGCCGGTGTTCGACTGCGCCTTCAAGGCCGCCAACGGCAGCCGCTCGATCCACTACATGGGCCACCTCAAGATGCTGGCCGCGGTGCAGCCGTTCATCTCCGGCGCCATCTCCAAGACCATCAACATGCCGGAGGACTCCACCCCCGAGGACATCATGGAGGCCTATCTCGAGGGCTGGCACCTGGGGCTGAAAGCGGTCGCTATCTACCGCGACAACTGCAAGCGTAGCCAGCCGCTGTCGACCTCGCGGGCGGAGAGCGAGAAGGTGGCCGAGGAGCTCCTACCGTCGCTGAGCGAGCGCAAGGCGATGCGGGTGAAGCTGCCGGACGAGCGTCGCGCCATCACCCACAAGTTCTCGGTGGCGGAGCACGAAGGGTACATCACCGTCGGGCTCTACGAGAACGGCCAGCCGGGGGAGATTTTCCTCACCGCCGCCAAGGAGGGCTCGACCATCTCCGGGCTGCTCGACGCGTTCGCCACCGCCATCTCCATCGCCCTCCAGTACGGTGTGCCGTTGGCGACGCTGATCGACAAGTTCTCGCACACCCGCTTCGAGCCCTCCGGGTTCACCAACAACCCGGAGATCCCCATGGCCAAGTCGATCATGGACTACATCTTCCGCTGGTTGGCGTCGAAGTTCCTGTCACCGGAAGACGCGACGGCGGTCGGAGTGGTCTTCCGGGAGGGCGAGCCGTCGCTGATCGCCCAGGAGGTGGCCGACTACGAGCCCAAGCTGGCGGTCTCCTCGGTCTCCGACGTGAACGCCGAGGGATGGGCCGACTCCGACCTCGGCACCGGCGACACCGGCTCCTCGACCGCCGTGATGGAGTCGACGCAGACGGTGGTCGAGACCCTCGAGCAGACCAAGGTGGCTTTCCTCTACCAGCAGGACGCGCCGAGCTGTCACGACTGCGGCTCGATCATGGTGCGCAACGGCTCGTGCTACAAGTGCCTCAACTGCGGCTCGACCAGCGGCTGTAGCTGAGAGGGCCGCGCTGCGGGGGCGATTCGACCACCTCGTCGTCACCCACTCTCGGCGAGAAGCGCTTCGACCTGTTGAAGCAGGGGGCGATCCACAGGATCGAGCCGGCCTTGCGAGTCGAGTGTCTTGAGGATGGTTAGTGCTCGCTGCAGGATCTCCTTCGGCTCACTGACGTAGGAGGCGATCCTCAAGAGGCTGATCACCAAATCTCGCTGGTAGTCGGCGCGATCCGGCTCACTGGAGGCCAGACGCTCGGCTATCTCTAAGTCTTTCTGGTAGGCCTCGCGAGCCTTCTCCCCCTGACCCAGCGCGCCGTACAGATCCCCCATGCGCTCGTAGGACACCGACAGGTCCCGCTGGTAGTCGGCGCGATCCGGCTCACTGGAGGCCAGACGCTCTCGAATCGACAGCGAGCTTTGGTAGGCCTCGCGAGCCTTCTCCCCCTGACCCAGCGCGCCGTACAGATCCCCCATCTTGTTGTACGAGACCGACAGGTCCCGCTGGTAGTCGGCGCGATCCGGCTCACTGGAGGCCAGACGCTCGGCAATCGACAGCGAGCTTTGGTAGGCCTCGCGAGCCTTCTCCCCCTGACCCAGCGCGCCGTACAGATCCCCCATGCGCTCGTAGGACACCGACAGGTCCCGCTGGTAGTCGGCGCGATCCGGC